>Ga0207416_1000120_pt1 | contig 145998 bp, 137 predicted proteins | sample PaiPotPPM11metaG_FD_184107 | JGI IMG/M metagenome (GOLD analysis project Ga0207416, IMG submission 184107) | Iron sulfur acid spring bacterial and archeal communities from Banff, Canada, to study Microbial Dark Matter (Phase II) - Paint Pots PPM... ...
AGTGTGGCCGATCGGCTCCTGCGCATACTCATCGCCATGCTCAAAAGCGATAGCCTGTTTGATTCCACCCAACTTCGTCAGTCAGCAGATGCTGCGGTTACCCAGGAAGCACCATGCGCCTCTTGACGAACGATGGGGAGTCCTGCCCCCGCCACCTTGCCGGATTGCCAGCAACACAGCAATTCAGCAAACCAGTCCTACTCTTCCTTCATAGGGAGTCGATATTCAGCGCATTAGCTGCGTCCTTTTGGGATTGATCCAACGTGGCAAGAGGCCATTTACTACGCTGGGCCAGCTCAACATAAAGCGCATCGTAGGGCGTCAGTCCATGATCGCGACACAGCATCTGCACCGTGCCAAACACTTGCTCCAGCGACGCGTGGTCAATCGTTGGCTGGAGTACCTTTAAGTTTCTGAGAAAAGCGCGCGTTTGTTCTGTCGAAATCCGCCCCCTCCTCTCTCCCACGAGCAACGAATTCAAAACCTCGACAGGCCAGAAAGCCGGAACCAGAGCCTCCTCCCCGGCGTTTAATCGGTCGAGCACCTGCAAAGACAGCGGCGTTTGTTCATCGGGAAAGCACCAAGATAGAGTCACAGAGGCATCTACAACAATCGCCATTCACGGACGCGCCTCATGGCGCAACTCACGAATGGTAATGCCACCGAGCGAGAGCCCGTGCGTTTTCCCGAAGTTCCTCAGCCGCTCAATCGCCTCCCGGCGCTCGTCTCTGGTCCCTTTTTCTTCACTTTCCAAAGACCTGAGAGCCTGTAAAATTACGTCCTCGGCATCCTTAAATGCGCCACTGTCGAGGCAGCGTTTAATGAGAGCTTCCACTTCGGGTCTGGTGATCTGGATGGTCATTGTGCTTCCGCCTCCCCCTCTCCCATTTTCTTCCCAGTAATTTACTGCGAACCCCCTGCCCTGTCACGTTGAGAAACCGAGGTCGAACCGGAGGTCTTTGTCACGTCGACGAGCGAGCGGCTAAACCGGCGCGGCCGTGAGTTCATATACCCGGTAGCCGGGGCACATCCAGCCTGATACTCACATGGCCGATTTTCCCCAGTTCACAAAGCGGTCCCTTGGCCGACTGCGGAGCGTGTATGCGCCTCGGCCAAGCATCCCTGCTCGCCATCTGCGCATTGCCCATAATGAGCGAATTGGGCAGAGCGCCGACTGAAAGGTTCGAGTCGGAGCAAAGCGAATCGACGGCTGTTATCCAACGTTGCAAGACCAATTGTGTGATCACCGCTCATTTCATCGGCTTAGGGCTGATATCGGGGCTTCCCTCGCCGCCGCTGGAGAGGTGCTCCTTAGCCAAGGGGTTTTTGCGACGGTAGCAGATGAATTCCCTGCACAGGAGAGCCGAACGGTGCAGCTGCGCGGCCGGGAGATCCCGTTTTTTGTGCGAGTCGTGCGCACGCCGGGCGCTATTGCAGCGTCGAGCTGGAATCGCTGACTGTTTTTTCAAGCTTGTGCGTTGTGTCCCCGGTACGAGCCGAGGGTGGGCAGGCGCATCGCGCGTGAATGAGAGTCCGGGGATATGCTCGGCAAGAGCAGTCGAGCCGCGGATATCCGCGAACAGCACCGCGATGTCTACCTCCGCGCCGCCCGGCGGGAGTTTGTCACATCAGCGGGTGCACAGCGTAGGGTTCTTTCGCGACGGGGTGAACCCGATCAGTCGCACCAGCTTGCCGCCGATGCCACCGAACGGATTGAGACAGCCCTTGCACCGCGGCGGTCCCGGCAAATACCTGAACAGGCTGTGCAGTATGCGCAGCGGTCTGTGCCCCTCGATCAGTATTTTGCGCCATTGCTCTTGGGCATCGGTCTCGTTCGCCATGGACACCCCTCTCCTAAGTCTGAATTAGATTAACCGTTCGCCAGCTCATAATTGCTCACGGCTGTCGACCTTACGCTTGCTGAGGAGATCGTGGCAATTTGCGCCGCGGCGGCAAGCGTCAATCAATTCCGATTCTCGACTTGCCGCTCCCCAATGCGCGGCCCGACGGCGCGGAATGGATTGAGGCATACCGCTACCGGGTGCGCCGCGCCTAAAGTACCGGTGCAGGCTTATTTTCAGAGCCTGTGACGGATATACGAATCATCCGCACGTGCGCGCCCTCCGCGAATAGCGGTGTGGATCGAATTAGCCAAAGCCGTGCGCGGCTGGAATGCACACGATGATTCCAGTTGATCGCTGCCTTCCTGCCGCCTGCCGCTCCTCTTGACTGCGTTGGGAAACCGTCACAATCGCCTCACCGGCGGAAAAATCTTCAGTAACTGCCCCGCAAGGGTCGAATCGCGGCGTGCTTGGTTTTCATTCGTTCGACTGGACTATCTCAGCAACCGCTTTGAGCACGAAATCACCATAGCCCCAACCGAGGTCGCGGGCCGAACCTGACAGTCGGAGCAATCGGGACTGCATGCTTTGAGTGAGGTCGGTGCTGCCACCGCGGAGAAAATCCAGAGCGCGGGACAGCATATTCTCCAGGGCGCTAAAGAAGTCATCTTCGCCGTATCCGAGGTCGACCGCAAATGCGGTCCCCATTTCAACAAAGAGCAGCATGAGATCCACCGTTCCCGCCAGATCTCCGGTTGCGCGCTCATATTGGCTAATTGCCCGCTTCGCCTCGGAAATCCGCACGTTAGAGCCCTTGCCAAGAGGATCGGGAAATAAGCAATCGGCCACAAGTCGCTTATAAATGAGGAGCTGTTTTGGAGCATCTCCGAGCCGAGCTTCGAGGAAGCGCTGGTTCTCTTTCGATAAACGGTAAAGTTCGCCAATAAGACGCACCAATTGTCTTGGCGATTGTGTCAGCAATGTCGAGCGAATGCTCCCGAATCCCTGCGAGCCGGATGCCCTTCTCATTGATTTCGCCGCGCCTCGGGCGCTCCTCCTGTTACATCGACGCTCGCTCGGGCGCGCGCTGATCAAGCAGCACTCTGCGAGCGGCCGCCGAATTACGGGCTGCATAAGGTGCCTTGCATCAACCTCGTCTCCCGCTGGAATCGCTTTCGCATGCAAAGGAAAGGATTGAGCGGAACACTACCTGAGCGAGGGCCACGAAAGGAGCTTGAGCCTCCTGACAAACGCCGTCTGCGAAAGCTGGTTGAGGATGCTATCGTAGACGCTTACATGGAGTCTGAGCAGTGCACCGGGTTGTTTACGATGATCGAGAGTCACCTCGCCCTTCCGTTCGAGACGGAGCTGCTGCCTGTAACGTGAGCGTCGAGCGGATAGACCTTACCGTTGCCGGCGAGATTATCGCGATTTGCCGTCGCGGCACTAAGCGTCAATCCATTCCCATCCTTGATCTATCTCTTCCGAAGCCGCCGCCGGCCGGAGCGGAATGGATCCAGGCATACCGCCTGTGGTCGAAGAGTGCCTAAAAGCACCCGGTGTGCTCAAAGACCACGAGAGGAGCGGCTCTGAAGCTTAGAGCTTATTCCCATTCAATCGTGGCGGGAGGCTTGTTGGTTACGTCCAGGAAGACAGCATCGACCCCTGGCAGCTTCAGAATATTGCCGCTAATAGCGCCTAATAACTGCCTGGGCAGACTAGCGAAGCTCGCCGTCATCCCATCGACTGAATTGACCGGCCGCAGGATTATACTTTCACCACCTTGAAAAGCGATCGGGGCCAGCACCACCGGAAATTGCCATACCGTGCCTGCCAGACTCGCGTGCTCAATTTCCGAACGGGCGATAAAATCCGCCTGCCGCAGCAGCGCCAAGCGCTCGCGTGTGATGGTGGCGGGCACGATGCGGGCGTCGGTCAGCGAATGATTCCCGCCGATTAACAACATTACTCGATTCGCCGCCGCATTTTGGTTACATAGTGCACTACTCAGTCGACGAAGGATGCTGTAATCGATATCGTCATCCTTTCGCTTCAGGGCCACGACCATCCGGTAAGTGCGCGCATCTCCCTGCACTCCGACCGTGCGCACCGGCAATAGCACTCCCTCAAATCCATCTTCCGCCAGGGATGCGGCGATTTCTTGCGATAGTGGGGCCGCTGGTCTCTCGGCGTGTGTGCAAAGGCATCGGATTGCGAGACCAGGTCCCGGAAACGGCCAGCGGTTGGTGAGATCCGCCGACAAACCTAGTTCGCGGCCGAGCGCGCGTACTTCATCTTTGTAGAATTCAGCAAGCGGCTCGATCACCTTTCCCTGGCGTATCAATTCTCGAATCTCATCGCACCGGTTATGATGCGTCTTGATGACGGCCGCACGCCCGGCGTCGCCGCCAGACTCGATCGTATCGGGATATATGGTCCCCTGACCCAGTAGCCAATGGTCAGGATCTATACTCAACTGATGCATTGCGTGCGCTTGAATCTCGACGAACAGGCGGCCGATGACCTGCCGCTTTTCCTCTGGATCGATTTTACCTTTGAGCGCCTTAAAAAAATCTTCGGAGGCGTCCTGAATCCTGATTCGATCGGCCAGTCCCAGTTGCGCCAGATTGACCCGAAGCTCGTCGGTTTCGCCCTGCCGCATCAGGCCCGTATCGACATAAAGCCCAAACACCCGCTCCTTCGGCAGCGCCATGCCGCAAAGCGCGAAAGCAACCGTGGAGTCGACTCCGCCACTGACCAGGAAAAATACCGATTTACCGGTTGCGGCTCGTCGAATTCCCTCGCATAGCGCCGGCACTCTGCTCGTGGTCGTACCGCTTTCGCCTATGCGGCAAACCGAACGGACAAAGTTTTCCAGGATTTTCGCGCCATATTCGGTATGCGCGACTTCGGGATGGAATTGCAGGCCGAACATCGGCTTCGACGAGTGAGCGAAGGCTGCGCACTCGCATCTGTCAGTCGTCGCTAACGTTACCAGCCCGGGCGGAAGAGCGCGGACCGCATCGGAATGACTCATCCAAACCTGTTGCATCCGCGACGTTCCACGGAATAACGTGTCGGCGCTGTCTATCCTTCTCCCGCTCCTGCCTGTCCCTCTGCCGCCCACTTGCGGGAGAGGCGAGGCGAGGGTGCTCGTTGTCAACTGCGCAAACCCATATTCGCCATCGTGCCTGGTAACTTCACCGCCGAGTAGTTTCGCCAGCAATTGATGGCCGTAGCAAATGCCGAGGATAGGCACGTCGAGCCGCAAAACGCTTTCATCGATGGTCACTGCGTTTGCGTCATAGACGCTTTGCGGTCCGCCAGACAAGATAAGGCCAGCGTAGGGTGACAACGCTTCCACAGCTATGCCTGGCGGAAATATCTCGGAGTCAACCGCAAGATCGCGTAATCGCCGTGCAATCAGATGACAATACTGCCCGCCCAGGTCGATGATGGCGATCCGGCCGTTATTTACCATTGATGAGGGTCCGGGCTGTCATCCGAAGAATATACTCGGCGTCGCATATGCCAAACAACGGCCATTTGGCGAAACCAATCATACGATGCGCGAATGCCGTGCGCGGCCATATCGTCCGGAAGCGCCTTTGGGCCTTCGCTGCCTTCAACTATTTTCTTGAAAAGTCACCAATCCGATGAGACGATCGGGTATGAACCTAATCCTGCTTATCATCCTCATCGTACTGATCATTGGCGCTCTCCCCGCATGGCCCTACAGTACCGGCTGGGGCTACTATCCGAGTGGAGGTTTGGGGCTGGTTCTCCTCATCGTCCTAATCCTCGTTTTACTCGGGCGGGTGTAGCAACGCGCAAAAGACGCGGTACGGCAAACCAGCTTGGGGCTGCTCACGCGCCGAGCAATTCGAGGCCCCGCTCGAACATCCGCGGCGCGGACAGCGCTATATCTTCCCAGTGTGGATCGTCGCGTTTGCCGCGGCGATGCAGCATGAGGTTGAAACACGTGATTACCCCGAAGCGATAACCTGCGAACGCGCGGAACCAGCGTACCTCATCCTCCACGATGGCAAATGGGGCCACCCTGGTGTAGGTCTCGACGATCTCGGGGGGTGAAAGCGGGCGCACACGTTTTTCAGCGGTTTCGACCCAACTGTCTGCATCGGCGAAGAAACAGACCCAGCCCAGGTCGAGCAGCGCCGGACCGATCGAGGCGATTTCCCAGTCGATCAGCGCAATCGGCCGCTCGGTATCGAACAAGACGTTCGACCATTGAAAGTCGCCGTGAACACATCCGAGCCGGGCATCCTGCGGCAGCGTCGCCCGCAGCCGTTCGCGCAATTCAGGTGCCCGCGCCACGACGGCAGAGTCGAGTGTTGGCCGATCGAGTAAATAATCGAGCCGCTTCATCTCCTCGATCAGCGGCAATGGCTCGCCAAATGCCTCGCGCCGCACCTTCCATGGCAAACTGTGAAGAGCAACCAGGGTTTCAATGCCCTTGCGCGCGAGACGCGCCATGTGGTCGGGCGAGAAGGGCTCGTCGGCCAGTTTTACGCCCTCCAGAAAGCCAACGACGAAGTACGGCCGGCCGAAGAATTCGGGCTCATCACCATACCAGTAAACCGGCGGCACCGGCACCGCGGTGCCGGCCATCGATGCCATAATCCGGGCCTGGCGGACAATATCAGCCGGTCCTGAAATCTTGACGTTAGGTGGCGCGACTCTCAGCACGAGCTTGCCCGCGGGAGCGCCGCCGTCATCGCGCTCCAGCACGAAGCTGTAGCTGAAGCCTGCATGCCCGGGTAGGGTCTCAAGCGAGTGGGCCCGCGAGCCCGCGTCGCCCGTTTTAGCGTGCACCAAGCGGTTAAGTTGCGCGAGCGCCTCGTCCGTGGCGGTGGTCATGCGCGGTCACCTTTTTCACACACTAACATGCTGCGCGCCTCCGCGGCCCTGTTTACTTCGCCCGACGGGCCAGCGACCCTGGAATCAGGAGCCACTTTGCGACGCAAGTTCGGCTTATATTCAACTTTTTAATTGACATTGTATAGAAGAGAGCGACGAGGGAAGAGAGGTTGCAGTCCAATGAAGCCGATCACGAGCTATTACAATTTCAGCGGCAAGGTAGTTGTAATCACTGGCGGCAGCCGCGGCATCGGCCATGCCACGGCCTTGGGCTTTGCGGAAGCGGGCGCCCGCGTCGCGGTGGCGAGCCGCAAAATCGAATCCTGCGAAGCCACCGTCGACGAAATCCGCGCGCTGGGCAGCGACGGTTCTGCACATGCGATTCACGTCGGCAAATGGGATGACTGTAATCGGCTGGCCGAAGAGGTGTACGCACGTTGGGGCTACGTCGACGTGCTGGTCAACAACGCAGGCTTATCGCCGCTGGCACCATCGTCGCTCTCTACAAGCGAAGATCTGTTCGACAAGATCATCGCAGTTAATCTGAAGGGGCCGTTTCGGCTGACTGCGTTGTTCGCCTCCAGAATGGCACAAGGCGAAGGCGGTTCGATCATTAACATCTCGTCTACTTCATCGATTCGTCCCAATCCTGAAACCGCACCCTACGCTTGCGCCAAGGCCGGCCTGAACATCCTGACCGTGGCTGCGGCCAAAGAGTTTGGCCCAAAGGTGCGCGTCAATTGCATTATCTGCGGTCCATTTCATACCGACATCAGCAAGGGCTGGTCGCGTACGCCTGATTTCACAGAACGCGCGAAAGAGACTTTTCCTTTGCAGCGCGCAGGGGAACCGGAGGAAGTGGTGGGCGCCGCGATGTATTTCGCCAGTCCGGCCGCCAGTTTCACCACCGGCGCCATCCTCGTTGTCGACGGCGGCTCATCGCACCCGTTGGTCCGCACGGTATACCAAGATAGATGAGAGTGAGATTGACGACGAAACATTTTTGGCGTGTCTTCGTACAGGTGGATTCAAGCCATCTCTTTTCGTCTCCTCGCGGAGGGTCCCCGGTTAGCTCCGTCAGAAAGCAGTTGACGAGAGTACGGGGTAACCCGCACGATGATAGGTGAATTCGAGTGGGATCATGCCAAGGCGCAAAGCAACCTGGTCAAGCACGGAGTCAGCTTTGAGGCGGCGCGCTTGGTGTTCGACGACGTTTCGCCTTGGAACATTTTGACTTTGCCGGAGATCCTCCAGAGCCACGCTACATTGCGACGGGTATGGCCAACGGTGTCATCCTGACTGTGGTCTATAGCGAGCGCGGCGACCGCATTCGCATCATTTCGGCGAGAAAAGCCACTACGCATGAGCAAAGACAATACTATCGTAGCCAGAAGGCAGACTGACGGGACACTCGTCCAGGTACTGCCCGACGGCTCGACCCGGCCACTCAAAGACACGACGGACTGGAAACGCCTTAGAGCCATGGCAGAAGACGAAGTCCAAGCTGCTGCATTGGCCGATCCCGACGCGCAACCGCTGACCGCCGCCGATTTCGGGAGAATGCCGCGCGTCCCGCGTGTTAAGACCTTGCGACGCGCTCTCCGTCTGACCCAGGAAGAATTCGCGGCCCGCTATCATATTCCTCCTGGCATCCTCCAGGATTGGGAACAAGGACGTCGTGAACCGGACCAGCTCGCCCGCGCCTACCTGCTGGTCATCGCCAGCGGCCCCGAAGAGGTCAAGCGTGCTTTGGAGCACCAGCTCATCGGCGACGAAATACCTCGCTACGAACGCGAAAATGTAAATCGGATTCAAAAGAGGGTGGCAGATATCTCAATAACAACGCCGGTTGTCCGCGGTATAGGCTTCAAGCGAGCCTTGGCTGTTGCTCGAAATTTTGTCGCACAGCTTGATCTCAGCGAGTTGGGCGCTCAGGGGCGACATGAACAAGCATTCATTGACCTGCTCAACAAGAAAACGGATGAATTGCAGCTGCGCTTGCAGGAGCAGCGAGCGCGACAAGCAAAGGCGGGAAGCACCAAAGCTAAGCTATGGGGCTCAGCAAGAAAAGTCCTGAATGTATTTCTGTGCGAGGCCTATTTTAATCGCGCGCTGGAGCGCAGTTACAACCTGCGCGAGCTCGCTGACTGGCTTGAGGTTCCGCTTGATTCGCAGGTTGTGACCGAGATTCGGCGGAAGGCGCAGGAATTTGGCTTCGAAAAGCCTCCTTCTGTTCGAGGTGTCAAATGGCTCGATCAGGAAACAAGCGCGACATATCAAACACTCGCGCGTGAGGTCGCCACAGCGATGCTGCTCCCGGCGCGCATATACTTTGAGGTCGTTACGTATGCTGCAGGCGCAGAGTGACGACGGGGCGCTTGATGCTTAAGCCAACGAAATTGCTACCCCTCCTCCGACGATGTGTAAGCTGTGAGCCATGTTGCCCCGAGCGCGACCGTGAAGCGCCTGGGCTCAGGCAAAATGAGACCTCATGAAAATCGGTTACGTGCTGGATTCCCGCAATCCGCCATTTTCGAAACTTGATTTTGGTGCGGCTGAGACCGGTTTGGCGGGGCGAGTGCTACTGTAATGGCGGTTCGTCGTCGGCAGGTCGCATGACCGGTGAGCCATGGTGCAGCACCATCATCCACCTATGCCCCACCCGCTCGTAGATGTTAGTGGCGAGCACTTGCGTGCGTATTGTGCCCTCATAGCCGCGCTGGGTGAGATTCTCCTCGGTCACTACAACGGCCATATCACCGCTGACGAGCAGGTGCAGGTCGCGCAATTCGAACTTCATTTCGAATACGCCGTCAAAAATCCGCTCCCAACTGTTCATGATCGGGCCCCAGCCGGTAAGCTTCCGCCAGCCTGGATGGATGCAGACGATTTTAGCGTCGCGCAGCCAGATCGGCTCCATTTTTTCTATGTCCAGGCTTTCGAACGCCTGGTAAAAAGCCTGATTGGCTTCGATTAGGGCTTCGCGGTCGGACATCGCGTTATGGCTCGGTTGACGCTGAACGGACCCTTTTGCTCAGATTGCGCCATAATGGGCCGCGACACAAGCGCCATGGTAATACCGAGCTTTTATACCTGTGATGACGACGCGCCCCGGTCCTGCGCGCGGTCTGGCCCGCATCGTCTCGCAATAGACGAGTCACCGTCACCCGCACTCCAGCTCCATGCCTCACCTCACCTCTCCTGCAAAGAAGCGGCAGACGGAGAGAGAGACGGACCGGCGAACGCCGCAGAAAAACAGACGTTAGGAGGGCGCGAAAACGAGATAATCACCAATCTTTTCCTCGGTGATTTGCAGGATGCTGGCCGCTTTGATGGCATGATTATCAGTGTCCTGCCGGACGCGATGGCGGCTGAGCCGACGCGGACGATCAGGGTGCCCTTCTTGGCCAATGGTCGCGCCACCCTCGACAGCACAGCCGCGCTAATCGACGCGGGACTGCATCTTGGCATGCCGGTGCTGGTCCATTGCGAGGAAGGATGCGAGCGGGCGCCGCTGGCAATTGCCTGGTTCCTCAAAACACGCCGTGGAATGACGCTCGACGAGGCTTATACCCTGATCAAAAGCCGCCGTCCGATCGTGAAGGATCGCCGCTCGTGGCTGGGCGTCTATAATCGCTGAACGGAACAAATCAAAGTCACTGCGCCAACGTTGATGGCGACTCTGAACGTCTCCACGCACTGGCATACGGAATACGAGGTCATCAGACATGATCGTCGACACGCATGTGCACATCGTCGCGCCGGACCAGGATCGCTATCCGCGCAAACTCGCTTCCGGCAACAGCGACTGGGTCATCGACATGTCGGGGGAGACGATGCTCGGCTTGATGGGCGAGGCGGGAATCGATCGCGCGATGCTGGTGCAGGCGCATAGCGCTTATGAGTACGATAACGATTACGTCGCTGATGTCGCGATGATGCATCCCGAACGCTTCGTCAGTGTCTGCATTGTTGACCCGACTCGGCCCGATGCGCCGGAGCAATTAACCTACTGGGTCAAAGAACGCGGGGTGCGGGGACTTCGTCTGTTCCCGGCCGCCGAACGGGAGGCGCAATGGCTGGATGACCCGCGCACGTTCCCGTTATGGGAACGCGCTGCGGCACTGAACATCCCGGTTTGCGTCTGCCTGCGATTTCGGCAACTAGCCCGGCTGCGCATAGTTATCGAGCGCTGCCCGGAGGTCCGAGTCGCCCTGGATCATTTGGGCGCGCCGCGCCTGGACGACGGCCCCCCGTACGAGAATGCCGCGCCGCTTTTTGATCTCGTCAAGCTTGCTAACGTCTATCTGAAATTCTCCAGTGTGAATCTCTACGCCGCCGCCCGGGGTAAAAGTACACCGGCGGATTTTTTCGGGCGCTTGCTCGAGGTGTTTGGCGCGCGCCGGGTAATGTGGGGTTCGAATTTTCCCAACACGTACGACCGCAGCCTCAAGGAACAATTGGCGCTCGCCCTCGACGAACTTTCATTCGTCCCGGAAGCAGACCGCCGATGGCTGTTCGCCGACACTGCAAGATCCGTATGGCCGATGCTCGGTTGAGGCCATAGTGAATGGCTTTCCCGGCGGTTATGCGAATTACGTTAATCGGGTAAAGAATGCTCAAGCGTGCTTCATCGAGCATCGCAACAAGGCCTAGCGGCTCAAATGACTTGCTTCGCACGTAGTTCTGCCACCCGGGCAGAATCGTAACCGAGCAGGCGTTGCAGCACTTCGCCGGTGTGTTCGCCGAGTGCCGGGGCGCGTGTGTTAGGCGCCCCGCTCGCCCCGGTAGTCTTCAGCGGTGAACCAGGAACTATGAGGCCGTCGAAATCGGGATGGTCAGCGCGGAGGATCATCTGGCGTTGCCGCAGATGAGGATTCGCCGCGACCTCATCCACAGTTGCTATCGGTGCGCACGGCACGTTTGCCTGCTGCAGCCGCGCCAACCAGTATGACCGTGTATTTGATGCGAACCGGCGCGCGAGGATCGATTCCAATTCGGAGTGGTTGGCCGTGCGATCGGTGTTGGTTGCGAAGCGCGGATCACCCCTGAGTTCGATAGTCCCAATCGCATCGCAGAAGCGTTGCCAAATCGCCTCATTCCCGCATCCGGCGACGAAGTAACCGTCTGAAGCGCGGAACGGCTGGAACGGCGTAATCGAGGGATGACGCGAGCCGATCCGCCCGGGTACGCGGCCTGTTGCTGAAAAGCGCGCGAGCGCATCTTCGAGCCAGGCGACCTGGCAATCGAGCATGGCGATATCGAGATGCTGACCCACGCCAGCCGTATCGCGGGCGCGCAGCGCCGCCAGCACCGCAACCACTGCATACATCGCCGCGGCCAGGTCGCCGATCGAAATCCCGCAGCGCATCGGCTCGCCACCCGGCGCACCGGTAATGCTCATGGTGCCGCCGAGCGCCTGCGCAACGATATCGTACGCCGGCGCCGAAGCCATCGAGCCGGTCTGCCCGAAGCCGGAAATCGAGCAGAGGATGATGCGGGGATTGGCCGCGCGCAGCCGATCGTACCCCGCATCGAAGCGTTCCATGGTCCCGGGGGAGAAATTCTCGACTATGACGTCGGCATGGCGCGCGAGTTCACACAGCAGTTCCGCACCTTCCGGCTTGCGCAGGTCGAGCGTGACGCTTTGTTTACCGCGATTGACGCTGTAGTAGTAGCCCGAATCGCCTGAATTAGGAATACGCGGGGCGAAGCCGCGCGAATCGTCTCCACTTCCAGGAATTTCGATTTTGATTACTTCGGCGCCCAGATCGGCCAGGTTCATCGTGCAAAATGGTCCGGCCAGTACGCGGCTCAAATCAAGCACACGAATTCCGGCAAGCGGCCTCTGCTCGATCATCTTTTCATTAACCTCTTGCGGCTGGGCCTTGAATCGCTCTACCTCGATACGGCGGGCAGCGAAGCGATGCCGCTTTGATCGGGGTGACAAGGCGGGGGTGCTTGATGAATGCGCGGCATTGATGGTGAGCGAGCTAGCGCAGGCGCCCCCGTTGGGCCATCCGCGCCTGTGCTGCAGTGCGCGCCCGCATCATTTCGGCAGGCGTCATGATCAGGCGCGGTTGCTCCTGCTGCCTTTGCTGTTGTTCAGAGAGAATCGTGCCCAGTTGCGCGCGCATAAACAGTTGGAAGAACACGATGCGCTTAAGTTCAGCGTGGTCGCGAAGCTTCGCCGCCGCGGCTACTGCCCAGCCGGCCTGCGCGCGCTTGCCGGTTCGGGCGAAATAATAGGCAGTATCCTCGAGCCGCCGCCGTAGCCGATCGGCGATGTCGCCTGTGAGGAGTTGTTCGATCGCGCGCTCGAGCACAGCATTGACCCGCTCCTCCTGCTGCATCCGGTTGAGCACGAGCGTGCTTTGCTGAAGCTGGGCCGTTTCGTCGGCCAAGGGTTTGATCGCGTCCTGGGGTAGCTTGTACGCGGCGATATCCGGTTCCTTGATCAAATCGGCCGCCGGGTCGCCGTCGGCTTCGGCCGCGAATTCATCATAGATCGGATGCCGGAAGTCGGCCGGCGCGACCGGAACTATCTCGGTACGGAGTGTCAGGAAATTGCCGACGCGCGCGCGCCGCTCGTCGGACGTGCGCCGATAGGCTTCGCACATGAGGAAGTCCGCCAGGCGCCAGTCCGCCTCTACTATCGGAGCACCAGCCCGCTGTTCCAGTTCGGCGCGATCGGAACGGAGTTCCTTGCGCGAAAGGCTTTCGGCCGTGACCGCAAGCAGCCCTTCTTTTTCCGAGATCAGCGCCCACAGCCGCCTCAGCCCGCCCCCCGCGCGTGATTTGATGATCCAGACGATGCGCGCGCCGTCAGCATCGGCGATTGACATCATCCCGCTGAGCCCGGTGTCGTCTCCGGTGGGACGCCCAGCATTGGCGCTGCTCTGGGCGATGACGGGCGTCTCGATCCCATGCTGGCGCAGGCGGAACAGGGAGCGGCGAATTTCGCGCCGAAGCCCGCCGCTTGTCCCGACTTCCATCTCGGCCAACATCGCGGCAGCCTCTGGTGCTGCGATTTGGCCCAGCACACGCGCGATGGCGAGATCGTTTGCGCTCGTCCTTAGTGACGCCAGTTTCGCGACCGCCTCGACCGGCGGAGCGCCCGGGGCGAAGCCGAGTTCGCGCAGTTGCGAAATTGCAGGTTCTATTTGCTTGCCAGGTATCATCGGTAATCCGGACGGCTGCCGCTGGCGGCCGCGCAGTTTCTTCAGCGGGTGAGGCTCAAGGGCCAGCCAACCCTATGCCCTCGCTACGAACCTTACTCGGATTTAGGCATCTAAGTAATTGGCGTTTAATTCGCTATCCGGCAGATCATAGCTTTTCTTTCATGAATTCGATGGTGGCAAATTGATGGTTTCGCGGCAGACTCAGGATAGCCCGCGCATCCTCCAGGGCCGATTCGCGGCTGATGTCGAGTGTCCGGTAACCGCACCATAACCAGAGGAAGTCGTGGTCGCGGTTGTAGATAGCAATCGGCCAGCTATGGACGTCGGCAGCCCAACCGTGCAGAAAATCCGCCGCCTTCTCATAGCTGTCGAATTCCGTAAGATAGGCGACGTGATGAGACTCGTAAGCGGCGACATAGTTGTGATTTTCGCTATGCACCTTTAGGTTTTTAGCCGGGCTTTCCACGGATGTCGAGATTTCGCGCAACCAGCAGGAGCTTATGCGCTAAGGCTCCATCGCATCCATCGGAGGTTTGTCATGAAACGGAGCAGTGAGCGAATCCTGACCTCGCACGCCGGCAGCCTGCCGCGCCCTGACGATGTGCGCGCATTGTTGGCGGCGAAACATGCTGGCGAGCCTTATGATGCGGCCGCATTCGCTAACCGGGTACGAGCCGCGGTCTCCGATGTCGTCCGTAAGCAGATCGAGTGCGGGATTGATCTGGTCAATGATGGCGAGTTGTCGAAAATCAACTTTACCAGTTATGCGCGTGAGCGCCTGGGGGGCGTCGCGCAGAGGAAACGCCAGCCAGGACAGCCATCCTTCAAGATCTGGGGCCGCGATGAAACCGAATTTCCCGAATACTTCGCCGCTATCAATCTTGGTGTTGACTATGCGGTCTGCAGCGGCCCGCTCAAATATCTCGGGCAGCAAGCGGTCCAGACCGATATTGCAAATCTCAAGGCAGCACTGGAGGGCGTCACTGCGGCCGAAGCGTTTATTACGGCAGTCGCTCCAGGCACGATCGAGCATTGGCTAAAGAATGAGCATTATGCCGATGAGGAGAGCTACCTGGCTGCGATAGCCGAGGCGATGCGTGAGGAATATAAGGCGATCGTGGAGGCCGGTTTTATTCTCCAGGTTGACGATCCTGACTTAGGCGATGCGTGGCAGATACATCCGGAAATGGACGTACGCGCTTATCGCCGGTTTGCCGAGCTTCGGATTGACGTGCTTAATCACGCGCTGCGCGGGATACCGGCCGATCGGGTTCGTTTCCACATGTGCTGGGGCAGTTATCACGGCCCTCACAAGTACGATATTCCGCTCGAGCAGATTATCGATTTGGTGCTCAAGGTGAACGCCCAGTGTTACTCAATTGAGGCATCAAATCCGCGGCACGAGCACGAATGGCGGGTGTGGGAAAAGGTGAAACTGCCAGATGGCAAGACATTAATGCCTGGAGTGGTCGGACATGCCACCGATTTTGTTGAGCATCCGGAACTGGTTGCTGAGCGGCTTAACAAGTATGCACGGCTGGTTGGGCGCGACAACGTCATCGCCGGAACGGATTGCGGACTAGGTACTCGCGTTGGCCATCCCAAAATTGCCTGGGCGAAATTCCAGGCGATGGCGGAAGGGGCAAGAATTGCAACACGGCAACTGTGGAGTGCTTAACCTATTGCACTGTACCTCCTCCGCACCCTCCGCTGGTAATGGAGACTGACGAAGAGTAGCCGCACTGTACAAGCTGGTGTGATTGTCGATTTCCCAGGCACTTTTCGTGGCCTGAAACTCGATAGCGCCGTTTTGCGACGTCTCCGTCGTTCAGCCCAAGTCAAAATAATCAAAGTGCCAGACAGCAAACTTGCGAATGGCGCGGGCGCGCATAAGGCCTGGAAACCCTCAGCAGGGCGCCCAGCCTATACCCATTGGTGTTTTCAGGCGGAGCCTTCGTCGGCTTCCTGCAGCATCGCAGTCGGCAGAAAGCTCGCATCAATATCGTCAATAAAGCGTGAAGCACGTCCCATTACATAGCCCAGACTGCGATCCATCATGTAAATTGGATACGTCAGATAGAGTTCATCGCGCGCACGGGTAATTGCCACATACATCAGGCGCCGCTCCTCTTCCAACTCCTCAGGCCGCACGCTCATCGGGCCGGGAAAACGCCCGTCCGCCACCCAAATCAAAAATGCGACGCGCCATTCCAACCCTTTTGCCGAGTGGATAGTGCTGAGCGTCACGTAGCCTTCCTCAGGGTCGACCGAGAGCACATCGCCGATCGAATCGCTCGGCGGTTCGAGCGCCATATCCGCCAGCATCGATTCCAGGCTGCGATAACGCTCGGCCAGGTCCTGGAAATGTTCGAGGTCGCGTTCGCGTTTGGGATAATCGTCCCGATAGGCCTCGCGCATGATCGGCAGGTAATATTCGACAACGTACGCGAGTTGGTCGGCAGGACGCCCCTGGTCGGCGCGAAGTTTGGCGATCAGCGCCGCCAGCACGCCGCATCCGGCGACCGCTTTCTGCGCGCGCGCGCCGAGCGTGCCTGCACTTCGCCGCAGTTCTTCTTCGGGCTGCTCGGAATGGATTATCGCTTCGACCAGGCGTTCGGCGCTCCTGGTGCCAATTCCATCGACCAGCACCAACGCTCGCATCCAGGAGACCGCATCAGTCGGATTGGCTACCACCCGCAGATGAGCCAGCACGTCTTTCACATGGGCGGTCTCGATGAATTTGAAGCCGCCCCGTTTGACGAATGGGATATCGCGGCGCTGCAACTCCAATTCCAGGTCGAACGAATGGAAGCTCGAACGAAACAGCACGGCGATTTCGTCCAGACCCATCCCCTCTTCGCGCAGTTCGAGAATCCGCTGCGCGATGAAGCGCGACTGCATATGTTCGTCAGCGGCACGCACCAGCAACGGACGAAATTGCCCGCGGCGCTCAGTGAACAGCACTTTGGTGTATTTCTCGCTCGCGCGTGAGATCACCTCATTGGCGAGGTCGAGGATACCCTGCAGGGAACGATAATTCTCTTCGAGTTTGATAATCCTGGCATCCGGGAACAATGCCGGAAAATCCATGATGTTCCGGAAGTTGGCGCCGCGGAAGGAATACACCGACTGCGCGTCGTCGCCGACCGCCATCACGCTTTGATGAGTGGCGGCGAGCAGGCGCACGAGTTCGGCCTGAATCACGTTGGTGTCCTGGTATTCATCGATCATTATGTAACGGTAGGTATCCGAAAGGCGCCGCCGCACGGGTTCGTGAAGGTTCATCAGCTCGGCCAGCCGAAACAGCAGATCGTCGTAGTCGAGCACTCCGCGTTCGCGCTTATAGAAGTCATACTGATCCGCCAATGCGATAATCTCACGCTGATGTTCGAGCAGATGCGGGAAATCGAATTCGAGTTCGTGCTTAAGCGCGCGATTCTTGTTGCGCGCCATGCTGATCGCGTCCGCGATGGCGCCCTTTTTGGGGAAACGCCGTTCTTTTGAACCGAGCCCCATCCGGCCGCGAAGCAGATTGACGATGTCCTCCATATCAGAGCGGTCGAGGATGGTGAAGTTTGGCTTCAGGCCAATAACGTTGCCGTACCGGCGCAAAACCTGGTTGGCGAACGAATGGAAGGTGCCGCCGCTGACCTGCCCGCCGCGCTCACCGATCAACTGCTCGACCCTGCGCAACATCTCCTGGGCGGCGCGCCGGGTAAATGTGAGCAGCAGAATCGAGCCGGGAGGCACTCCGCTCTCGATCAATCGCGCGACGCGATAAATGAGCGTGCGTGTCTTGCCTGAACCGGCGCCTGCGACCACCAGCAAGGGGCCGTCACGATGGACAACCGCTGCGAGTTGCTGGGCATTGAGCACTTCGGCGTAGCGGATGCGGTACTTGCTTTCGTCAGGCTCCGCAACGTGCGGGTTGTTTTGAAGAACGATTACCTTCTCGGCCACGGCGCTCCGAGTCTAGCATGCGGGACGCTGCGCCGCCCCGCGGCCGCGAATTGCCCGCGTTTCCAAGTAACGAGAAAGCCTGCAGGTTCGATATCGGGCCTACTTCGGCTCTGGTTCCCCCGGCGCCATGGTAACTCCGTAACGGTCGATATCGTCGAGCACCTGGTCGATGGATTCATTGCCGGAATCCGTAGCCCCGGCGGCGGCAGCATGCGTCTTCATTCGGGCAATCTCGGGGCGAACTTCGATTCGGTTCTCTACTTGTGGCACAGAGGTCCCCGCGTGCCCGCTATTTTGTATGTAAGCGAGCGCTTTATGCGCCGCATCATTTTTGCCGAAGTCAGTAGCAACGAAGCCATACAGAACGATACGCCGATTGCCGGCGGCATCACCGAGCACCTGCGCGCCAACCAATGGTAATCGATGCTGCCGGAGGTAGGTGGTGAGAGATTGGCTATCAGCGGGGTCAACTTTATAGCTTTGTGCGAACGTCGCTGGGGCAGCGATGAGCAGGGCAGCAATCCAAAATGCCACCACTGGCCGCGGACCTTCCAGGATTGAGAAGCCTTGCCGCGGGCGCTTAATCATGCGTTTATCGTATTCTCTCGGCTGGCGCGGCTCTATCAGCCCAGTTGCTAGCACCCCTGCGGCTGCCCTGTGTATAAAAGAGCCATGTGCCGCTCGGCCATTCTTATCATACTGGTGAGTTGGTTTTTCGCCGGATGCGCGGAGACACCTCGGCAGCGCGCATCGGCTCGAACCGATGCTGTCCGCCGCCGGTTTCCATATGGTTCCGGCCGACACTCCACAGCGCCAGCAGGAGCTCGCGTCTCACACTGCGCTCAAAATGCGATATTACTTGATTAACGGAAACGCCCATTACTGGTTCGCCGACCCGTACGTCTGCAACTGCGTCTACGTTGGTAGGGAACCTGAATTTCAGAAGTACCAACGGCTTAAGCTTCAACAGCAGATGGTTGAGCAGGAGCAGGCCGCGGCCGCAATGAATGAGAACGCGGCGGAGGCGGAACAATTCAACTGGATGGGTTGGCCACCCAGCCCATTTTTCTATTGATCTCACGCAGCCCAAGTGCAGCGATGGTAATCAGTTAGGATCATGGAGGGAGGCTATGGCCAGTTCCCGTCAATTGCGCCTTGGGGCTTTCATGCGGCCGATCAGTATTCATACGGCCGCCTGGCGTTATCCGGGCGCGTTTCCGGATGCGAATTTCAATTTTCAGCATCTCAAGCAATTCGCGCAAAAGTTGGAGCACGGCAAGTTCGACGCCTTCTTCATGGCCGACCATCTCGCCGTGCTCAATATGCCGATGGAGGCACTGAAACGCAGCGCCACCGTCACTTCCTTCGATCCGCTGATACTACTGCCCGCGCTGGCGGTCTTCACTGAGCATCTGGGGCTTATCGCTACCGCATCGACGACTTACAATGAGCCCTATCACGTCGCCCGGAAGTTCGCCTCGCTCGACCATCTGAGCGGCGGCCGCGCAGGATGGAACGTGGTAACCTCCGGCAATCCTGACGAGTCAATGAATTTCGGCCTCGACCACCATCTCGAGCATGCGACACGTTACCGCCGCGCACGCGAGTTCTTTGATGTGGTGACAGGCTTGTGGGATAGCTGGGCTGACGACGCCTTCATTCGCGACGCGGAGACCGGTATCTACTTCGATCCCGCCAAACTCCATGTCCTCAACCACAAGGGCGAGTTTCTCAAAGTGCGCGGACCGCTCAACATCGCGCGTCCGGTTCAGGGCTGGCCGGTGATTGTGCAGGCCGGCGCGTCAGAGGCGGGCCGCCAGCTTGCCGCGGAGACTGCCGAGGTCATCTTCGGCGCCGGCAGCAATATCGCCAATGCGCGTACATTCTATGGCGACGTGAAAGGCCGGATGAGAAAGCTCGGCCGCGACCCCGACCATTTGAAGGTGCTGCCCGGAGCGTTCGTCGTCGTGGGCGAATCTGTCGCGGAAGCGCGTGAAAAGCGGACGCGGCTTGATAGTCTTGTGCACTACGACAGCGCCATCGCGTCATTATCGATCGCGCTTGGCCACGACACTTCGCGCTTTGATCCTGAAGGCCCGCTGCCTGCGATTCCGGAAAGCAACGCCAGCAAGAGTGGACGCGAACGTATCGTTGAACTGGCGCAGCAGGAAAAGTTGACCGTGCGTCAACTAGCACAGCGTGTCGGCGGTTACGGGGGGCTCGCATTTGTTGGCACGCCGGCAACAATCGCCAATCAGATGGAGGAATGGCTCCTCACTGAAGCGTGTGACGGCTTTAACGTGATGTTCCCCTATTTGCCCGCCGGACTCGACGACTTCGTCGATCTGGTCGTGCCCGAACTGCAACGGCGCGGTCTCTTTCGGCGCGAATACGAAGGCGCGACACTCAGGGAAAATCTCGGCCTGCCCAGGCCGGAGAATCGTTTCTTTGCTAAGACATAGGTTTGACAACGGCCGAAGCTCGGGCAGCACACCTCTCTCGGCTGGATGATCGTGTTCTTTTCATTCCCGAGCGCGTCTGGCGCGCGAGGGTGACACAACCGAAGAACCTTGTGGCCATTGATTCCTGCGTGAGACTATCCAGGAGGATTAACCCTCTCGCCCGCAAGTGCGCTACCATCATCGCGGTTCGCGGTGCAACGGTCTACTTGGCAAGGAAGGGCCCCTATCATGACAGCATGTGGTGTATCACTTTCACCATTTTCCGGAATTGAATACAGGGAATTAGTGCAACTGGCGCGCGAAGCTGAGGAAGCGCGCTTCAGCGGAGTCTACATTCCCGAAGCCAGTAATGATGCGCTGATGTGCTCCTACGCGATCGCCCGAGACACCAGCCGCATCCAGATCGGCACCTGGATCGTCAATATTTATCTGCGCGAGCCAGCACTCTGCGCCGCGGCCACAGAAATGGTCCAGGACGCGGCCGACGGACGCTTTATTTTAGGCCTGGGCGTAAGCCATCGTCCGGCGCTCGAAGCGCGCGGCATCGAGATGGGTAACGCGCGCACCCGTTTGCGTCACGATACGGAGATTATCCGGAAAACCCTGAACGGCGAAATGATGATGTTCGGGATGAAATTTCGCCAGCCGAAGAAGCCCGTACCGATTTATTATGCGGCGCTCGCACTCGAAACCGCGCGGCTCGGCGGCGAACTGGCGGACGGCCTGATGCTCTATCTGTGCACACCCGAGCGGATGCGGCGGTCGGCGGAAGTCGCGCACGAGGAGGCGCGGAAGCGCGGACGAAAGCCGTCGGATGTCACTGTCACCGTTGGGGTCCCGGTTTTCCTGCACAATGATCTCAAGCCCGCATACGCCGCCGCTCAGCGCGGGCTGTCATTCTACGGAGCGTTGCCGTTTTATAATCGATTACTCGCACGCAGTGGATTCGAAGCGCCCGCGGCCAAAATCATGGATGCGGCAAAGCGCCGCGACCCGGAGGCGGCGACCGCGGCGGTCAGCGAAGAGATGGTCGACGCGCTCGCGCTGGTTGGACCGGAAGCACGTTGCCGCGAGCGGCTCGAACATTATCGCCGCGCCGGCGCCGAAGTGCCGATCGTCGTGCCCAACCCGGTTGAAGAAGATTACAGCACGGGCGTGCGGCGCGTGCTCAAAGCGTTCGCAAGCTGACGCACCCCCACCAGCGACCACTGCTCTCGCCCGCGTCATGTCTGCCCCTCGCCAGCTTCTGCTGTTCCTCTCCCGCTCGGTTGCGGGAGAGGTGAGGGTGACTGTCGGGAGAGGGAAGGGTGAGGGTGCTACGATATTCAGGCGGAATGTACGGAGGCAAATATGGCACGCTTGACGGGTCCAGCAGTGAAGCTGCTCGCGCAGCAATTGTATGATTACAACTTGGCCGATGATGCAGCGGAAGCCGTCGCGCACATGATCGGCGCAATGGCGACCTATTCCCGCCGGTTGGAAGCGCTCAATCTCAGCGGACTTCAGCCGCCCTTCGGCTATCCGACGCTGGTCGCCGAAGCGGAGCGGTCACTTCGAAGCTCAAAGTAGTCCGCGGCGTCGTTGCATAGGCTCCCGTGTGGTTTTTCGCTCCGCTAAGAATTTACACGCTGGAAGTTTTTGTCACTCAAAAATTCGGGCTCTCCACCGCAGGTGCACGAGGCATCCAATGTCCAGCTTCGATGAACTCCTCACATTCGACGTTGCAGCTCTAGGCGAGAAAATCCGCTCCGGGCAAATCTCTCCGGTCGAAGTGACTGAGGCGTATCTCGGCCGGATCGAGAAAACGGATACGCAGTTGAGCGCCTATATTACTGTCACCTCGGAGCGGGCGCGCGCGGCCGCCAAGGCGGCACAGAATGAAATTGCTGCCGGCGGATGGCGCGGTCCGTTCCATGGCATTCCGATAGCGCTCAAAGATCTCTGCTATACGAAAGGAATTCTCACTACCGGCGGTTCAAAGATTCTCGCCGGGTTTGTACCCGAGTTCGACTGCACAGTCTGGGCGAGGCTCGAACAGGCCGGAGCTGTTTTGTTGGGAAAACTCAACCTGCACGAATTCGCTAGCGGTGCGACAACCACGAATCCTCATTTCGGCACCTGCCGCAATCCCTATAATCCCGAACGAGTTCCCGGAGGTTCGAGTGGCGGTTCCGCCGCCGCAATCGTCGCCCGCAGCGCCGCCGCCACGATCGGCACCGATACCGGCGGCTCAATCCGGATTCCAGCCGCGTTCTGCGGATGCGTCGGAATGAAGCAGACCTGGAGCCGCGTCAGCCGCTACGGCGTCATACCGTTGGCTGATTCACTCGACCACGCCGGACCGATAACACGTAGTGTGCGCGATGCAGCGCTGATGCTGCAGGTGATCGCCGGGCATGATCCGAATGATCCGACTTCGAGCGGCGAGCCAGTGCCTGATTTCTCGAGCGCAATCGGCCGTAGTCTCAAGGGAACCAGAGCCGGGGTTATCAAGCAGCTTTCGGAAGGAGTCAGCGGCGAGGTCGCGCCGTGCTTTGACGCGGCGTTGTCGAAGCTTCGCGATTTGGGCGTAGCAGTCGATGAAGTGTCGATACCATCAATCGAGCAGGCGGCGGCGATCACGACAACGATAATGTTCGCCGAAGCGGCCGAATTTCATGAAGACTGGATCCGCACACGGCCGCAGGACTATGGCTTCGACGTCCGGCGGACGCTGGAGGCCGGGATGCTGACTCCCGCGATGTATTACGTGCGGGCACAGCGAGCGCGGGCCGTGGTGCTGGCCGAGGCGCTCGCCGCCCTGAGAAATCGCATCGCGCTGATCGCACCGACCTCGGCGATTCCCGCACCACGAATCGATATCTTCCATCCCGAGAGCGCGCTGTTACGGCGCGCGGATGCGTTTGCTGGCGCGCGTACCCCCAACGCGTCCGGCGAGCCGGTCAACCTGGTCACTACCGTTCTGCGCTTCACCGCACCGTTCAACATAACCGGACAACCGGCGCTGGCGTTGCCGATCGGCCTATCGTCTGAAGGGCTGCCGCTCTCGATGCAGATTATCGGCCGTCCGTTCGACGAAGTGAGCGTGTTCCAGGTCGCCGCCGCCTACGAGGAAGCCCGTGGCCCGCTCCCCCGACCGAAGGTGTGATGCGGTCGATTCTCTCGCCAGCGATGCTCTGCGTGCACCGCGCGGCTTCGAATAATCGACCGCCTGAATCGTTAAGTGCACGAAAACAGTGCCGAGGAGCCAGCAGTAATTGCGCTGCGGTTAGTCGAACATCAGCACTGTGCGGGCGACTTCGCCGCTCTTCATGGCACGGAAAGCTTCGTTGACGTCCTCCAGCTTGCCGCGGCGGCTGATCATGTCATCGAGATTGAGCCGGCCCTGCAGGTAGTAATCGATGTAGCGCGGCATATCGATGCGGAAACGGTTGCCTCCCATCATCGTGCCCTGGATCTTGCGCTCGGTCAGGAACATTGGGCCGTCGAGCTGAACTTTGTGGCCGACCGGAATCATGCCGATGACCGTCGCGGTGCCGCCGGGCTTGATAGACTGGAAGCACTGCTCGGCCAGTTTCGCGACGCCGACCGCCTCGAATGCGTAATCGACACCGCCGCTGGGGCCGAGTCCTTCGACGACCGGCGCCTCTTCGGGTCCTTCCGCGGTCATCTTGCGAATCGATTCGACGGCGTCCGTGTTGGACGCATCAATCGTATGGGTCGCGCCGAACCGTTTGGCCATCGCTAGCTTCGATTCGAACTGGTCTACCGCGATGATCATGCGGGCACCGGCCAACCGCGCGCCCTGGATCGCCGAGATACCGACGCCGCCGCAGCCGAAGACCGCGACGGTCGAGCCGGGTTCAATTTTCGCGGTGTTGAGCACGGCGCCGACGCCGGTCGTCACGCCGCATCCAATGAGGGCCGCGCGATCAAGCGGGATCTGGTCGGTGATCTTCACCAGCGCGTTCTCATGCACCAGCATCTTCTCAGCATACGTCGACAGATCGGCGAACTGTCGAACGTGCTCGCCCTTTTGTGAGAGGCGCGGCTTATCGCCCCTTGGCCGCTGCGTTGCACCCCGGTTGGAGCATCGGTTGGGATGCCCCGACATGCAATCGACGCAATAACCGCAGAACACAGACGGACAGGAAATTACGTGGTCGCCTGGCTTCAGGTAGCTCACCGCCGAGCCAACCTTTTCGACCACCCCCGCCGCTTCGTGACCGAGGATTGCGGGAGTCGGATGGGGATACAATCCGTCGACGAAGTGTAAATCACTGTGACACACGCCGGTCGCAGCGGTGCGGACCAGGACTTCATGTTCGCGCGGATCGTCGATATCGACTTGCTCGATAGTCAACGGCTGATGGGGACCACGAAAAACAGCAGCCTTCATGTCTTGTAATCCTCTGACTACTCCGAATCATGCGTCTGGAAGCTCTTGCGAAAAGAGCTACAGCACCCTCACCCTACCAAGCCGGTCGGGTCAAAAACTCAAAAGATCTGCACAATTTCACTCGAACATCAGGACTGTCCGCGCGACCTCGCCGGCCTTCATCGCACGGAAAGCCTCGTTGACGTCCTCCAGCTTGCCGCGGCGGCTGATCATGTCGTCGAGGTTGAGGCGCCCCTGCAAGTAGTAATCAACGTAACGGGGCATATCGATCCGGAAGCGATTCGAGCCCATGTTGGTGCCCTGGATTTTGCGTTCGGTCAGGAACTTGGGCCCGTCGAGTTCGACTTTCTGCCCGACCGGGATCATACCGATAACCGTAGCAGTGCCACCCGGCTTGATACATTCGAAGCATTGTTCGGCGAGCTTCTTGTTGCCAACTGCTTCAAATGAATAATCGACGCCGCCGCCACTCAACTCCTTAATCGCCTCGACGGCATCACGGTTAGATGCATCAACGCTGTCGGTAGCGCCGAGCCGCTTGGCCAGTGCCAGTTTGGATTCGAACTGGTCGATCGCAATAATTTGGCGCGCACCCGCGATACGCGCGCCCTGGATCGCCGCCAAGCCTACACCGCCGCAGCCAAACACCGCGACCCGCGAGCCTGGTTCGATGCGCGCCGTATTCAGCACCGCGCCCATCCCCGTGGTCACGCCGCATCCAATAAGGGCCGCGCGATCGAGCGGAATATCGTTAGTTACTTTTACCAGCGCATTCTCATGCACCAGCATCCGTTCCGCATAGGTGGAGAGATCGGCGAACTGCCGCATCGGCTGGCCGTTCCATGAAAGCCGCTGCTTGCCATCCCGGGGACGCTGGGTCGCGGCACGATTAGAGCATCGGTTCGGATGCCCCGACATACAATCTTCGCAATACCCGCAGAATACAGAGAGGCAAGCGATTATGTGATCGCCCGGTTTGACATAGCTGACCGCCTTTCCGACTTCCTCGACTATGCCCGCCGCCTCATGGCCCAGCACGGCAGGGGCGGGGAATGGATAATAGCCGTCAACGAAATGCAAATCACTGTGGCAGACTCCGCTGGCGACGGTGCGCACCAGAACTTCGCGGTCCTGCGGCCGGTCGATATCGACACTTTCGACCGTAAGGGGCTGATTGGGTCCATGGAAGACGGCAGCTTTCATCGTGGGCGGCTCCTTATGATAAATCAACGCGGGCCGATTTTTATCGTGCACCTGGGGTGGAGAATCAAACTTCCCATCCGTTGCCGGCACCGTTTTCCCGGAATCACCCGCGCTGAAGTTTGGTAGACCATGATGCCCGTCCCGATGTCAAGGAAGTCCGCGGCATGGCATTTAGGTCGATTCAAAATCGAAAAATTAATGTTGATCTGTGGAAGAAGGCAGAACCTATGGTCGGATTTCTGGCAACATTCTGCTTATGAAAAGTCTCCTCGACCATGTCCAGTGCACCGCGTGCGGCCGGCAGTTCAGCGCGGACCAGGTTCACACGGTATGCCCCAACTGCGGGAAGGTATTGTTCGCCCGCTATGACCTTCCGCAGGCGCGCACATCCATCCCTCGTGATTTTAGCAACCGTCCATCGACAATGTGGCGCTATCGCGAGCTAATGCCGGTGCGCGACGAAGCGAATCTCGTTTCGCTCGGGGAAGGCATGACCCCGCTGCTGCGCGCGCAACGGCTCGGCCGCGCTTATGGCTTTGAGCGGCTGTTCATCAAGGAGGAAGGCTTGAACCCGACCGGCACCTTCAAGGCGCGCGGTATGTCGGCAGCAGTATCACGCGCGAGGGAACTCGGCCTCCGCAGTTTCGCAGCACCCTCGGCAGGCAATGCGGCTGCAGCGCTGGCGGCATATGGTGCTAAGGCTGGGATCGAAACCTGGGTTTTCATGCCGGCCGATGCGCCCGAAATCAATAAGATCGAATCCGCCGTCTGCGGCGCCAGAGTCTTCCTGGTCGAGGGACTGATCAGTGATGCGGCGAAAATCGTCCAGCAAGCCGGCCCTAAGCACGGATGGTTCGATTTGTCGACCCTGAAGGAGCCATATCGCGTCGAGGGCAAGAAAACTATGGGATTCGAACTGGCTGAGCAATTCGACTGGCAATTACCCGACGCGATTATTTACCCGACCGGCGGCGGCACCGGGATGATCGGAATGTGGAAGGCGTTCGATGAGCTTGAGCAGCTCGGCTGGATCGGAAAAGAACGTCCAAAGATGATTTCGGTGCAGGCTGCCGGATGCGCGCCGATTGTGCAGGCATTACAGGAAGGAAAAGCAGAAAGTGAGTCGTGGAAAGAGGCCCACACCGTAGCTGCTGGATTGCGAGTCCCGCACCCGTTCGCTGATTATCTGATCCTGCGCGCTATTCGCGAGAGCAGCGGCACTGCAATCGCTGTGAGTGACGACGAGATCCTCGACTGCATCCCCGAGGTGGCGCGCCTGGAAGGATTATTCGTTTGTCCCGAAGGAGCAGCAGCGGTGGCGGCCTTCAAGCACCTGGCGGCTCGCGGCTATCTCCGTCCGGAGCAGCGCGTGGTGTTGTTCAATACGGGTTCCGGTATCAAGTACGCCGAATTGGTGAAAAGTCAATTCTATCGGCTAAATCCGGCCGACCCGAACGCGCTCGACGCGGTATAGAAATTAGCGTGGCTCATCGCCTGATTGGCGCCGATGTGACCCATGGCAGAGCTGCTAGCGGATGGCGGCAGGGTATGAAGAGCGGGTTAGCAATGAGCACGCCAAATTCGGACAGATGATGCTTTACGGTCAGATCAGTTCATGCCCGTGGAAATTTCTGCTCGACGATTTTCGCCGAGCGAGTTGAATGGCAGCGTTGTGGTCATTGCGATAACTGCCTGGTGCCGCCCGAGACGCGCATTGGCGCGCCGCAATCCTGATTCACCAGGTTTCTCATGAACACGGCGCCGTTGCAGGATCGACCAGACTCTTTGAAGCACGCCGGCGATCTACTTCACCGTCGGCGCATACCCGAAGCCTTGCACGCCTACAACATGGCAGAAAAAGACGGCCATCCGCGTCACCTGTGCGCCGCCGGCCGTTGGATGTGCTGGATGTTGACGGGCGACTTTGAGTCAGCCTGGCGCGAGAGCGACGCCATCGAAAGCAGCCATGTGATAGATCCGAACCACTTCTGGGACGGGTCGCCATTCGATGGCAAGCGGGTCCTCTTGAGAGCGCTCCATGGTTACGGTGATGCGGTTCAATTCATCAGATACGCGCCGATGCTGCGTCGCCGCGCAGCAAAGTTAATAGTTCAAACCCATCCGGAATTGATGCCGCTGTTACTAACCGTCGACGGCGTCGATCAGACAATGACGTGGCCTGATCCTCCGCTTGGGCAGTGCTGCTGGGATCAACAGATTGAAATAATGGAACTGCCGCGTGCCTTCCGCACTACGCCGGCATCAGTGCCAAAACGGGTGCCGTATATCTCAATCGAACGCACCCTCGTCGAGAGTAGCCGAAAGCGATTAGCCAGAACTACCAGGCCCAAAATCGGCTTGTTATGGGCATCAAGCCAATACGACACCTCTCGCTCGATGGAGTTGGCGGTGTTGTCACCGCTATTGAGAATGAGCGAATTCGAATTTTACTCATTTCAACGAGGCGCCGAACGCGCACAATTGGAATGCATGAGCGGGCGTGTCAGCGACACCGCTAGACACTCCGCGGCGATAATGGATACTGCCGCCGATCTGACCAACATGGACCTGGTGATCAGCGTCGATACGTTCGCCGCTCATCTCGCCGCAGCATTGAATCGGCCCGTGTGGCTATTGCTTCCCCATGCGGCAGATTGGCGCTGGATGCTCGTTCGTAGCGACTCCCCGTGGTACCCCAGCATGCGATTGTTTCGCCAACCCGCACCTGGGGATTGGAATGATGTCATCAGCGAGGTCATCGGTGAGCTTGGCAGGATTAGGTCCGCCGACTTCTGGCTGCGCCGACCCTGAGACGGAGTCGCAATGGGTTCACTCAAGCTGGAATCGGTTACCCGCCGACGAACTCAGAGTGCCAGTGGGATTCCACCAGGGATCGTACGAATGCCAGTAGGTTGCTTCAGACGACTGGAGATCAGCGACTACGGCTGAGCCGGGGAAGAAAAAAGCAAGGGGCCGGCCGAACGAGGGCAACTCGAATTGCGATAACCCGCCAAGTTCCTGAGGAGAGACGATCCATTCAGACTGACTGTCATTACGGGGTGCCAGGAGAGTTGATGGCTGCCGAGACAAGTTGCGAATTGGCGTAGAAAAAATTGCGGCGCTCACTAAAGCGCAAGCGAACCCGGAGGTCAGAGCCCAGCGATACAGTTGCCGGCGGCGCTTGGCCTTGCGCACTCGCTCGACAACGCGGCGGGCAAAATCGGGACGAAGAACTCCATCGTTGCGAGCTGTCGTCATCTTCACTGGTCTGCTCCATCGTAGCGCAATAACTTACGCAAACGGGATCGTGCTCGGAACAGGCGACCGGCCACCGCTCGCACACTGATCTTTGTAAGATGTGCGAGCTCTTCGTAGGAATACTCGCGCCCGCGGAGCAGATCGATCAGTTCCCGTTGTGCGCCTGATAGCTTTTTAACAGCCCGTTCCAGGGCGCCCAGTCTAGCCTGTAGGTCTTCGATTCTTTGATCAATAGGGATCGCTTCATGGTCACGCGACAAGGGAACAAACAGTTCGCAAAATCTGAAGCGCCGGAGATGATCCCGGCAAACGTTGCGTGCAATCTTGAACAGCCAGGGTTCGAAGACGTCGAGCGACCCGAGGTTGGGCAGCGCCAGGGCCATTTTCAGGAACACGATCTGGCAGAGGTCGTCGAACTCGACCGTGTGTCTTCCCACCAACGAGCTGACATATCCGGCAACACGCTCCTGGTATTGGCGGATGATGTTCTCAAGGGCTTGCTCATCTCCCGAGCGTGCCGCGGCAATTTGTTCCATAATGTCGGCAGGCAGTCCCGGCGGTGCGGCGTTCGACATGACGCTAATTCAGACCCTCTCGCCAAGCTGGTGCTCCGTGCTGCGAGCGTCGGTGCCCGTGACGCGATGACCTCTCTCCGAGTACGAGCTAAACGAACGTCTAGCCAAGGCTCCCAGGTTTACCAGTGCCAACGACACCACGACCCATTCAACTATCGCTGAGGACTCCCGACTACGTACTTCATTCCCCAGCTTTCCTGGTTTCACGGGGTCTGTTCGGACATGGGTTGCGATTCTTCATCCATCAGGCTTTTCACTTGTTCCTGAAGGGCGGACATCTTCTGATGGAACTGCGCCATCCGTGCAACTTGATCAGGGGTCAGGATGGCACGAATCTGCACGGACGCAGCCAGAGCTTGCTGCTGAATCTGCGCGTCGAGTTGTGCGGCCTGGTCCTCTAACGGTGCCAGATCGCTGGCACTGATCGTACCAGGAGCGAGGAGCTTGTTAGCGATTTGTTCGTGAACTGATTGCAGTTGCTGAATGAGCGGAGCGGTCTGCGAGCGGTTCGATTGCAAGATCTGGTTAACCTGCTTTTGCTGATCCGCGCTCAGATGAGCGGCCTGCATCCCCATCAACAATGGCGGAATTATCATCGGCGGCAGCAGAGGGAATCCGCCTCGTGTCGAGACGAAGAAGTGGTTTCCCGGCCCCTGATCCGGAATAACCACCGGCTGAGCCCACGCCGGCAAAGACAAGCAAGCAGTCAGCAGGGAAATCAGAAATAAGCTTTTGGCTGGGCGCATCAGGTAGTCCTCCATGTTTGTCTGCTGGAATAGACGCGGCGCACACGAGAAAAATCACGCCCCGTGGAATGAGGTCGTTCAGTCGGGCAGTCGTCCGGGATGAATCGCGCCGGCAAAGATTAGGGTGTCATGCGCAGGCGCGGGCCACGTGCAAGAGATTGGTCCCGGCGCTGATCGCCCTGCACGCAACAGGGCCGGCCCATCAGTGTCATTTCACCACTCTGACCAGGGCAGCCAGTATACTTAGCTCATCTTTGTTAAATGCTGCCACGACGCTGGCAACCATCGAAAGGTTCAGTCAGCGACCGTTTTCGATAGACCCCAGGGCGTGGAGCACTTCGAGTGGCTGCGTGTCCGAAATAAATCAAACTGCGCATCACAGCCCAAGCCAGTAAGCCTCGGCTTCGATGTAATGCTTAGGCAAGGGCTATCCCCAGCCTGAAGCCTTTTCGGAACAAGGTGCCGGGGCCCATCCCAACCCCTCCTCAACCATTTCTCAACACCCTGCGAGGGCCAAACGAGGCGGAGCGGATCGCTACGGGAAACGCTCCTCGGGGGAGCGCTCGCTTGGGTCAATCTTACGAGACTTCATTATTTGAAACAGAATCACGAAATACACGAGCCCCAAGCCGACCAGCAGGACGAGCCCGGCGACGCCAAGGCGTGTTCTACCCATCTCGAAGCCCGCTGCGACCATTCCGACCGCGGGCAGCGCAAATGCCGCTGCAATGAAAATCGAGAATCTGCGCAGCGTCGACATTGGCTCCTGTCTGATTTCACCTTGCGGAGCGGTTTCCTCATGTTCCGGAGGATTTTCTATTTGATTTCGAGCCATAAACACCGTCAGGCACAATTCGTTGTTGCGTGCCGTTCAAGCGTGCAGATGCCATGCCACTTGTTAAGAGAGGTTTATGCCGCAAGGTGAATTGCAGGGCAAGAGTGTTAGATCTCTGCAGACCTCCTTGCATTTCCAGATGGGCGCCTGAACAAGCCGAATAAGAGATTGAGCTCCGAACGCGATGAGCTGGCTATGTCTCTCCGCCTATGTAGTCTTAGCCGGTGCCTGTCTCAATGCCGAAATGGAGCGTCAGACCGAGGGATACGACGACCGGGGCGGAACAGCCGATGGACCAGCGCAGCAAAGATGGCGGACACCGTCGCCGACGACGAAGCTCACATTGCGACTTCAGGCGGCTGGATCGTCCGCGCGCCGCTTCACCGGTAACGCCGCACCGCACAACTGCTCGACCGCGCTGCCGGCGATGGGTGAAGGAATGCGCTGCAAGGGAGAGCAGTGCGCGCGGCGATTGGAGGATCGTGGTGGACGCACCTGGACTTGAACCAGGGACCCCTTGCATGTGAGTTATGGTTAGCCGATTTCACTGGTATGTGTAGGTATCATTTGTAGCGGAAAATACTGGATTTTTCAGCGATCTGGCTATCCATCATCCGCTACTGAGTGACACTGAAATCGATTGAGGGTCCCCACAAAAGTCCCCACAGTACCCAAAGTGCATTCGCGTGCACAGTATGAGGGCCGCGGGCGGCCGGCCGTTCAGTGTTATACGTAATCCCCTTGGGGGGTCACGCACGCGCCATCGCAGACGGACCGGAGCTGCTCCGCCGACTGTCGCCAGGAATGCCTCGCTGCGGCATGGAAACTGGGCTAGGACGGATTTTTGGGGCCGCGCTTAAGGGTGGCAGGCTGACCCAAATGGTGCAATTATCGCCTCGCCATCTTTGGCATCAGGTGAGGGCAGCGATGAACAAGCTCATCCGCGACTTGTTCGTGGTGTTTCTTTGCGTCAGTGCGGCTGTTTTTATTCTTCCAGTGAGAGCGGGCGCGCAAGGCTGGCGCAATTGTATCCAGGGTTCTATCGGTCCTGGGGGTTGCGGGTCGATTGGGCCGGGTGGTGGTCTTTCCATAGGTCCGGAAGGCGGTCGATCCATTGGTCCAGCCGGCGGATTGTCCATTGGGCCACTTGGCGCGCAATCAATCGGTCCAGGTGGCGGCCTCTCTATCGCCCCTGGTGGCGGGCTTGGGCCTGACCGAGACTGGAGCCGAGGCTTGGACCCTCGTACGCTCCGTGACCCTCACCCCTTTGGTAGTCTTGGGCCTTTTGTACCTAGCGACGACAGCGACCAATAGGCAGCGCTCATTTGGGTTCCCGTTAATTGCACAGATTCGGCCGCGTGAAAAACCAGCACGCCTGTAGCCGTTGCCCAAATAGGTTGGTATCTGATGGTGCCCCCGTTCACCGCAAGGTGGTGGTGTTAAATGTGGACCACGATCGTTGGCGCGCTCGTCATTGGTCTTTCCGCGTGGGTGCGAGTGCTGTATAGGGACGCCGAACGGCTACGTGCTCGCGTGGGGCAAGCCGAAGAGTTGCTGTACAAAGCCGAGTATCATCTTCGGCGCGTCGAGGAGCTTAGATTTTTCCTATGGCGAGTACACACAGGCTGTGTTCAAGACAACATCCATCCTACGGGCTGGGCCGGAGCTTGGGCCAAAGAAACCAAGCCATTTGAGCCTGACGAGCAGGTGATACATCTTCAGCGCGAGATTCGCTGGTTTTGCCCCAGTAGGATCATCGGGACGGAGCGCCTCCCGTCCCCACATGCCGACGACTGGCTGAATGTCGAGCACTGGCAAGACCGGCCCCGCGATATTGTTTAAGGCCGTCTCCACATGTCCCCCCAGGAAGTTGTGCCGCGCCGCTGCGCTCGCTGTTATCGGCTGGTACCTGATGGGGCCCCCGATACGTGAGATTCACACTAAGTAGGTCCTCGCGCGCCGCCGCGTGTTGCGGCATCCTCGGCAGGAGCGAGTCATGGGCCGCTGTTTACCGCACATGGTGCAGTGTCGGAATGCCGGCTCTGTGAGACTGAGAAACACCCTGAATCAGCTCTCGTCTACTATTCGGGCCTGCGCTGTCCGCGCCTTCCCTCAAGAGTCGTTGTATGTACGTGACGATTCTTATGTAACCCCCGAAAATCCCGTCGAGGGCCTCCGTCCATTCTGCTCGCGTCACTTGCGGTTTGCTGAGTATCGCCCTGCTAAGTATCCGCAGATGGCCCATGACACCGTCGATCTCCTGCGATATGACTTCGTCTAGCTCTGCAGCAAGCCGCTTTGCTAAAGCTCTGTTTCTCGCACGTATGCCTGCCAATAGCGTGGCATGAGCATGCTTTCCGTGCCGGTAGATACTCCACGCGGACGGTCCGTCGAATCGTTGCGCGATGTTGCGGAGAGACTCCCCAGCGATTATCGCAGCATCGATCTCTGTACGCTAGTGCGAGCAGGTTTTGCACGCTGGCGGCATAGCTCAGGGCGTCTCCACCTTCCGGCCCCATTTCAGGCGGCTAGCCTTCAAGGTAAGAAGGCGATTCAGACAAGGCCGCCGTTCCACACTTTCAGCGAACGAGTGAGACGAAGCATGCCCGGATTCGCAAACTCAACCAGCGCCAGGGGTATCAGGTAGGTCTTGTGACTCTGTACATCCTCGATGGTGACGTGAGTGGGAGAATCGATAACGTAAGTGAATTTTCTCTCATACCATTCAGTCGCTACAACGTCGGTCGTGCCACCTACTTCCGGCAATGGATACAGCGAAAATGGTTTTTCGCAGAGAACCGGCACGTATTTAGCAAAATCTTTCTGGTCCATTTAACCTCAACCTCGACAGGCTCGATTGTAGCGATTCGGTCCCTTGTGGGCATTTGGCGTGTTGGATCGCACACGCGCTAGTGTGGTGGGCTCGCGACGTGAAGCAGAGACAGAATCTCCCCGGGAATCCGGAATCCGTCATTACCTTGGCCGGTGTCGCGTGCCAACACCCAAGCCTCGACTAACGCCAGGTCGGCCGGACTCTCGCACGCCACGCACTTGATAGCGCCGTGAGGGCTCAGCCAAAACCAGCGCGAGCGGCACGGCTCGAAGCGCAGGAACGGGCAATCGTGTTTGTGGCGCGATGGACTATGGACGTGGCACGTCGGGCAAACCAGCGCCCCGCAGCGGCGGAGCGGCATCGCCCGCCGGGCGGCTTCCGGCCATCGGTTGCGCTCCGATTTGGTGAGCATGGCTAGGATTTCGGCCTTATGCTGGCGGATAAGCGCGCGGTCGGCGTCCGTGAGCTTTGAGGCAGGCTCGACTATCAGCCCATCGGGCTCAAGCCGTATACCGCGGCTGCTAAGGTCTGCGAGAAGCGTTTCAACGTTCACCACTAAAATCGCTCCTTGTCCGACTTCTCGTGAAACTTGAGAGCTTCGCGGTTTTGCGCCGAAGATTTCAAGTTAGTAACTTGAGCCAAACCATTGGGAGAGATGGACTCTGCCGAAGATATCAGGTTTGGATTTGGTGTTAACGAAGTTCCCACGTTTTCTTCGCTTCCAGCCGAGTCTGGATCGATTACCGAAGGGCTTAGCTGCCATGTCCAGTCGCCGGCAGATCTTGCTTTTTTCCTGTTGACGCTCAATTCGCGAGACGCCCTATCGAGCGTGCTGTACGAGATACCTAGCGCTTTCGCTTCCGCTATTAGCCGATTGCTCGAGTGTTTCTCGCCATCTGATAAAGTCTCGCGCAGGAAGGCCTTCGCGTCCTCAAGCTTGTCAGCCTTCGGGCCGCGCGGACGGCGGGCGTTCGAAAACCCGCCCATCACTTCGCGAATGTTTAGCCTTACTGGTTCCGGCTCCCATTCGAGCCGGGCGCGGCCTTCTTCATCCTCACGAATCGCGAAGGCCAAGCCGGGTAGGTCCGCCCTGGCAAGATTGTTTTTGAGTTTGAGGAAAAGCCGCCGGCCGGGTTTGCTAGGGTCTTCCACTACCGCCCATACGGCGCGGGCTTGGGCAATAAAAGCGACGCTTCCCGTCACGCGGTAAATGATATCGAGAACTGCCGCCTTATTGAGATGCATAACTGCGAGAATAGCAACTCGCATCTCTTCGGCTAGTTCAGCGAGCGGAGTTAGGAGCGCACGAACCTTAGCGTCTTTATTAGGGTCTGTCTCACCCAGATATGCAGTGAGTGGATCGATGATCAATAGACGCACGTCGGCTAACTCCCCCAGCTTTTCTCTGAGCGCCGGAAGATGAGATCCGAGACTAAACTGCCGCTCGCTGTCGCCCGCGCGAATCGTCAAACGATGGACGCGCGTTACGTCGGCAGATTGCGCTTCGAGCCGTGGCCGGACGGTATCCGCGATGCCATCCTCCGCCGTTATGAGTAGTACGCTCCCGCGAGTGCACGGCGTACCGTCAGGGAAATCAATTTCGGCAGTGACGTGCGCGGCGACATCAAGCGTAACAAACGATTTGCCGAGTCCCGGATCGCCGGTCAGGATGTTTAGCTTTCCAATGGCGATGCGCTGATTCCAGAGCCACTCGACTTGCTCTGGCTCGATATCGCTCACCGGAATCGTAAACGCCTGCTCCGCTACGTCAGCCGAATCGCTGTTGACGGGATCTGCGAGATTCAGCAGTACCGCGTGATTGAGCGCATTCTTGAATTGCTCTTTGAAGTGCGCCGGATCGTCGCAATGCAAGTCACTCGGATCCTTGAATCCGTCGATTGAAATTTCGTAAGCATCGCCAGCAAAGCGTAACTCTTTGAGGCGTTTCCCGACAGTCGCAGTAAACGTGTCGCCACTTTGCCCTGGCTCTCGGTAAACAAACACGCGTTCGATACGATCGAGATAGCCGGCTTCGAGAGTTTTCGCCATCGTAGCGCCGGGGATGCCGAGTGCCGGATAACCGTGGAACCAGAGCGTCCAAGCGTCGGTTTCGCCCTCGACTAATGGGAGCCAACCCTTCTCCCGCGCTTCGTTCAACCGCCACGCCCCGTATGCGATAGGTTTGACGCTTTTGTCTCCAAGCCAGCGTGAGCCGTCTTTTGCCCGTAACGCGGCGCGCAATCGGACGCGCGAATGTTGCTTGCCGTTTTCGTCGAGATAGCCAATCAGCACGCCGGGTATCTTGCCTGACGGCATGTCTTCAACGCCAAGCGAGCGCAAAAACTCGGCAGGCAACTTCTTCGCTTCCGCGAGCGTTTCGAGTGTGAGGGTGCTCATCGCGCGCGCTCAGGCAGGGCGGGAATCAAGCCGCGCTCGATTATTTTTGCAATCTCGCTTTCGGGTATGCGAACCGCGCGACCAAGTTTTACGCGAGAGATTTTGCGAGCGCTCGCCCACATGCGCACGGTTACGGGCTTCAGCCCCAAGCGCTCAGCGGCTTGCTCAAGGGTGAGTAGTTTCGTATCGCTCATGCGTTGAGCGTAACGCTGCAATCCGCCAGTTGACAACATAGACCGTCAAGATTAGTGTTGAACAGATGCGACGCGCTATCGGCACGAAAGGCGTTGTGCAGATGTTCGAAGCGGAGGCGGAGCACTGGCTCGCGGCACTGGGAGCCGCCAACACGCGCATCGGCCGCACGCCCATCGCTCGGTTGGAGTGGTTGCTCCACTTCGCGGAACCCGAGCGGCTTGCGGAACTAACCCGCACGCAGTTCGGGGAGCTTGAAGGGGAAGCCTACGCCTTCATTGGTCCGTTGGCTCCCGCGGGTTCGGGTTCACGGCCGCCAGCGCTCGACCGCGATAGCGTGATGCGCGTGGCGCTTCAGGTCCGCCAGGGCATCGTGGGGCTGTCCACGGGACGCCGGTGGTCGTTCCACGTAACCGCCCTGCGGCGCCACGTCAGCCCTTTGCCGAAGGGCGGCTTCATCAGCAGCTATTCGGCGGAGAACTGGCAGCCGGCCTTTCTCATGCGGGCGGCGGACCTCATGGTTGAGCAGGGCACCAGGATTCGACGATGCGCGTGGAAGGACTGTGGCCGGTTGTTCTTGCGCCGTAAAGGCGGGCTCTATTGCTCGAAGGCTTGCTCTCAGAAGGAGCGCACTGCGCGCATGGAACAAAAGTTAGGACAGGAGGGATGGTCGCAGCGCCGTCACTCCTACTACGAGCGAAAAATGCGGCAGCTTTACGGCCAGAAGGTGACGGTGCAACGCCGAAAGCCGAGGGGAGAATAAGACAAATGGGCATCTACAAACGCGGCGGACGTTACTGGTACGAATTCAGCTTTCAGGGCCAGCGGATCAGAGAAAGTGCAAAGACTTCGAGCAAGACGATCGCGCGAGATGCGGAACGCCAGCGCCGGCGCGAATTGGAGTTGGGCATCAATCGAATCGCCAAGCGCGAGCGGATGCCGCTTTTCAAAGTAGCTGCTGAGCAATGGCTTGCGGCCAAGTCCGCGACTTCAGCTCGGCTCACGGGCGAAACCTACGGCTATTTCGTGCGCTCGCTCATCGAGCATTTCGGCGATCGGCTGGTTTCAGATATCGACCATCGCGACATTGCCGAGCTTCAGCGCAAGCGCCTGGCCGAAGACAAGAGCGCTTGCACAGTGAATCTCGAAGTTCCGACATTGCGGCAAATACTCCGGACTCAAGGCTTCTGGGCTCCGATTGGCGAGCGTGTGAGGCACCTCGGCGAGCGCCAGGACGTGGGACTAGCGATTTCTCGCGACGATGAGGCGCGCATCTTCGATGCGATCCGCCACAGCCGGTCACCTGCATTGCTCCCTTTGTTTGTGCTGGCGCTCGATACGGGACTGAGGCGCTCCGAGCTTCGGGCGCTTAGGCTGCGCGATCTAACGCTCGAATGGCAGGACGGCCTTATCCGTTCGGGTTCGCTCTTCGTGCCGCAGTCAAAGACTGAAGCCGGCCAAGGCCGTGTGGTGCCGCTTACGCGCCGAGCCTGTGCAGTCCTCAGCTTGTGGCTCAGTCGTTTTCAGGATGCCGGAACGGATGCCTACCTATTTCCTGCAACACAAGGTCGGCGTATCAGGCAACGACCACACGGCCTACGCCTACGGCTTCGATCCATCGCGGCCGGCGGGCGAATGGAAAAAAGCTTGGAGCGATGCGCTCAGGGCTGCTGGGCTCCGCTACCGCTGGCATGATTGCCGGCACAGCTTCATCACGCGGCTTGCGGAAAATGCTTTAGTGTCGGAAGAAACCATCCGCGCGCTTGCAGGCCATGTAAGCCGCAAGATGCTGGAGCGCTACAGCCATATTCGTCTCGCGGCGAAGCAGGCAGCTATCCAGAGCCTCGAAGCTGATGTTTTTGATGCAAGGTCCCCACAAAATCCCCCACAGTTCGTGGACGGCACAGACGGGCAACACTTTGCGATTTCCGAGAAAGCTTTGAACTGATTATGGAATCGGTTGGTGGACGCAGTAGGATTTGAACCTACGGCCCCTTGCATGTGAGGCAAGTGCTCTAACCGGGCTGAGCTATGCGTCCACCGAATTTTCGATTATTGCCCGAGCCTAATATTGCTCGCAAGGGCGGCGCAGGCCGAACCGTCAGTTTGCCCGAGTTATTCGGTTGTCGCGACACGTGGTTTCATCAGCAGCTCCGTCCCGATCAGTCATCACCAGTCGGAGGGGGGACCGCAGCGCATCCCGAATGCTCGGGAAATGAGAGACTCCGAACCCTTATTCAGTTAAATTAGCTGAAACGCCGGGCGGAGTTCTGCTCGGCGTTGAGCCAGTCATCTGCTCAAGATCCGTCACCGGCGGATTTTTCGGAAAGGAGTTATTGAGCGAATCGCCCATGAGCGAATTGCTTCAAACGCTAAAGCCCGGCATACCCGTGATGGTGACGGATCCGGCCCAACGTGATTCTGACTCAAAGTTTCGAGAGTATTACTCAAGTGTTCCCGGCGCTCCTGCAGACTGGCGCCAAGACCAAAACCCTGCTCAGCATTGTGGACGGCGCCGCAATTGAAGAGATTCTGGTTAACTTCGATGAAACTGATTTTGGCAGTAAGGTCACGGCCAAGGCGATGCTCGCGATCTGGCGCAATCGCATGGCGCAGGAGCATCTGGTGGGCGAATATTCCTATCAGATCAAATTTTCCGGCCTGGACGGTTTCCATGGCAAGCCCAGGGAATTGTCTGAAGCATTCTTCCTGAGGCTCCAGGAAGACGCCCAGGATTGGCTCCATATCGGAACCACGAAGACTGCGATGGTGTATGGACTTGGCAAGACCCCTGTCACCAATACCGAATGAAGACGCGGCACACCCGGTCCAGCTAAGCGCGATCTTCAAAACCTTTTTCACCGCAGGCGCGATTAGCTTCGGAGGCGGGGTGGTCGCCTATCTGCGTGAATACGTGGTTCACGAGCAAAAATGGCTCGACGACGAAGGCTTTCTCGACGCGCTCGAACTCAGCGAAACGCTCCCCGGCCTGAACTCGGTTAATATGAGCGTCATTGTCGGCGACCGTCTGCGGGGCGTAGTGGGCGCCGCCACGGCAGTGGCGGGATTGCTGCTGCCGGGAATGGCTGTGATGATGACGCTCGGCGTGTTATGGAGCGAGCAGCGTCACAATCCGTATCTGCGTGCGGTGCTCATCGGAGTGGCTGCTTCCGCGGTGGGGTTGCTTACGACGGTGACGCTTCAGCTGGGGCATCGCCAGTTCGCCCGGCTGGCGGATTTACTGTTCATTAGTGCAACGTTCGTGGCCGTCAGCCTGCTCAAAATCTCGCTCGTGCTTGTGCTCTTAACGCTGGGGCCGCTGGCCATCTGGTATTATCGTCCAGCCGTTCACGCCACCGAAACCGCGCACCTTTTCCTCCATCTACGCCAGCGGTTTAATTCACACCGCGCGTATTGGCGTCATTAGAATGTATAAGCTGTGGAGCCTGGCGTGGGTATTCGCGACGCTCTCTCTGGTGGCGGTTGGCGGCGGCACCGCAGTATTGCCCGAAATGGAGCGGCTGGTGGTCCATCAGTTTCACTGGATGGGCGACAAACAGTTCCGCGACATCTACAGCCTCGGTCAGGTCGCGCCCGGGCCGAATATGTTGATGGTAGTGGTGATTGGGTATCGGCTGGCCGGAGCGGCCGGGGCGGCAGTGGTGGGAGTGGCTTTTTTTCTTCCCGATTGCATTCTGACGTTTTTCGCCAATCGCTTGTGGTACCGGTTATCCGAGTCGCGGTGGCGCACAGCACTGCAGCGTGGACTCGCGCCAGTCGCCATTGGGCTCATGCTATCCGGGACGTATGCACTTGCGCGGCTTTCAATCTCCAACCTGATGGGATTGGCTATCGCGGCTGTGACATTCGCGATACTTTCGTGGCGCCGCATCAATCCGCTGTTGCTTATTTCGGCGGGTGGCTTGGCTTATCTGATTTTTACGGTTCGATAAGCCGCTCGAGTCCAACACTACAACTGACTATAGCGATTCGTCCGGCTCTAGAGCGCTAACGCATGATTTCGCTCAAGCCTCCCGGCGTTGTATATCTCTCCAGATCCAGGTACTGCTTTGGTGCATCTTCGTTTATGAGCACGTCGTAACCGTGGCCGTCGTTGGGACCGCTAAACGTCGCATGGTTTCTCTGGATGTCCCAATAATGCGAATACGCTGCGCCGGTTGAATTCTGCAGCCCAAGTCCCGGTACCGGGAGCACGATCGGCTGCACCAGGGCGAACTTCCATTCGTGCATCGTGGCGTCGTAAAGGTCCAGCCAGAGCGCCCCGTAGAATTGCCGGTCGATATACATAACCCGCTTGCCATAACAATACCCGGCCGCCCCGGGGTGGGTCTTGCGCACGTCTAGCACGTACACGTCGCGCAGTTCCCATTTGCCCCACGAAGGCTTGGGCCAGCCCAAGGGCATGTCATAGTTGCTCGGAAACTCCGCACCTGCCGCTCCCACGTCCATCTGCGATAGAATTTTCCTCTTTCCCAGTAATGTCGCGTCAAAATCGGGAAGGTTGCCGTCGAACCCAAAGCGGCCATCGTCGGGCGTAGTGTCGGAACCTGAAGCCGCACAGCGCGCGGCGGCAGAGAGTTGTTGAGCGCGGCGCAAAGCAGGAACGAAAGTGTACACGTCTTCAGGCCTGGAAAGATCGCTGTAGCCGATAGTCAGCGTTGCCGAGTATCTCTGTTGCTCCGGCTCCTGAACCATAAACCAAGTCGTATAGAATTTCCCCTGGCTCCCCGGAATCGTGAGCGGAACCCCGGGGTCGGTGTTGAACGACAGTTGCCGATAAACCCACAGTCCTTTGACACAGTTGACGCTGGCGTAAGAATCAAGTGCGCAGGAAAATCCCAGGTTCTCGGGCGCATTGACGACGAGATGGGGAAAAAAGCGGTACCAGAAGTCTGCCAGAATCTTCCAGCCTACGTGCGGCTCGGCCGCATCCGGAAAAGGAATTCCACCGCGATATCCTTCAATATTCAATCTGCCATCGGGCAATGAGCTAATTTTAGTATATCCACGTCCCTGCTCAGTTGCCTCGAGATAGCCCTTGGGCAATGGATGAATGACGGTAGGACCCACGTCCAGCTCGACGTCAGCAGGCATTTTCCAAAAGTACTTGCCTTCGAACAGCTCACGCATGCCATCCGGCATGAACTGACTATACTGGCGCCAATTCTGCATCGTGATTCTGGTCCCGGGGGCGATGCTGCCGCGTGCCGCATGATCGGCAGTAGCGGTGACGCTGGCACCATTGTCGCTGGTGGCCGAAACGTCGCCGGCAGACGATAAACTGCTGATTAGAAGAACAAACAGCAGCGACAGCAATCCCGCCGTCCACACCCGCACCATCCTATGCACCTCCTGAGAGTCGTTGCTCGAATGCATGATATGGTTCCCGCTTGTCAAGTGCGCGTATTCTGATCAAGTTTGACAGCGGAGATAAAGAAGGCGCAAAAACGGGATCACCATTTCTTTTTCTTGGCTTGTCGTTTTTCGTTTCTTTCTGATAGGGAGGTCGTTATGGCGTCATTCGAACGTGCGGGCGTTTCGTTGTACTACGAGGAATATGGTGCTGGTCATCCGCTCTTGCTATTCGCGCCGGGCGGGATGCGCTCCAGCGTCGACTTCTGGCATCGCAGTCCGTTTGATCCCACGGCTGAATTGGCCGCCGACTTCCGCGTAATCGCGATGGATCAGCGGAATGCGGGCCGCTCGCGCGGACCTATTAGCCCGGCCGATGGCTGGCATACCTATACCTCGGATCATCTGGCGCTGCTCGACCATCTCGGGATTGAGCGCTGCCATATAATGGGCGGATGTATAGGCGGCTCGTATTGTTTCAGCATGATCAAAACGGCGCCCACGCGAGTGAGCGCGGCGGTGATCCAGAATCCAATCGGACTCAAGGACAATCGCGACGCCTTCCGCGAAATGTTCGATGGATGGGCAAAGGAATTGAAAGCCCAACGCCCTGAGTTGGATGACAACTCGTTGGCGACCTTTCGCGAAAACATGTATGGCGGCGATTTTGTCTTTGCGGTTTCGCGTGAGTTCGTTTCGGCCTGTAGTACGCCGATGAGCCTGCTCAACGGCAGCGACATTTACCATCCCGCCGAGATTTCAGCGGAGATCGCCAGGTTAAATCCACGTATCGAAGTAATCCCCGATTGGAAAACGCCTGAAGCCGCGAAGGAGGCAGTCAAGCAGGTCCGCGCTTTCCTGAAAAAGCACAGAGGCTGATGTATAGGCCCACATTGTAAGGTAGGAGATTCCCTGGGTCAGGCGCACAACAAAGATTAAAAGCGTATTCGCTGTTTAAAACTAGCTTGGAACAGCTAAGTCGGTTTCAAATAGCGATACAATGATAAGCTTACTATACACCATAGGCATACTAGTACACATCATAGACGTACTAGCACATCAAATAAGTCACCGGGTTAGCATGGCTCTCCGCTCTGTTTACTGAATCCGTAAGGACCGATTAGCCGCCGCCGGCACGCACCGAACCGCTCTCCACTAAGCACGCCAGCCACTCAGTTTGCGCGTCACATCTTGTCGCGGCAGCCCGTAAAGGCCACTGCAGCGTTGCCACACGTGGCAATTCGCAGCGCTGAAGTCCTAAACAGAGCAAAGAGTCAATCGGTTGGGATCTAATCAACAAGTAATACTCGGAAAGTTGAAACCTCGCTTCAACCGTGTTACTAATCGTAACCGTTTGCTTAACTGTGTGTCTCTCCGCTGTTTGCCCCTGAAACTAAGCGAGTGACGCCGAAACGGGCTAATTTCCCTTCATGAACAGAGGTGTGTATGAGTTCTGGCATTTGTACGGCGGGCCGCCGAAGAACGGGTGCTTACACCAGCCGGCTTTTATTTGGAATAGCCGCTGCGGTTTTAATGCTGCTTCCTGTCGTCGACGTGGCGACCGCCGCGTCGGGGCCATTATTGCCGGTCCCGTTCTCTACCGTACCATCGAACGGCGATCTGAATCCTTACGGGGTCGTCCTCGTAACAGGTAACCCTGGAGGAAGGATAAAATTCGCCGACAATCTGATTTCCAACTTCAACAACTCCGGCAATGTCATGGGTACTGGCCGGACGATTGTGGACATCCGCAATGGGGTGCAGCTTGCGCCACCATTCTATACTGCGATGCCCGCATTCAAGGGGCTTAGCCTGGCCTTCGCTCAGCTCGGAAATTTATTTCTGATCGGCAACGTGCCGGTGAACGGAAGCTCGGCTGGGCCGGGGGCGCTGACAGTGCTGAATAGCTTTGGCACGATCCTCACCAGGTTGGCGGATCCGAGAAAGGCCTTCATAGATGGACCGTGGGGCTTGGCCATCAACGTGCTAAGTGGCAGAACGGTGCAGCTATTCGTCTCGAACCTGCTCAATGGCACTGTGTGGCGCCTCGACGCTACGGTGGGTGGGTCGACCGGCGTTACGTTGACGTCAGAAACCCGAATCGGCGCGGGATATTTGACCGCCGTTATGTTCCCGGCGTCCGCGAATGGACCTGCCGGTCTGGCGTACGATAGAACACACGATATCCTTTACGTTGCTTCCGAAGTGGATAACGAAATTTTCGCGATCGCGAATGCTGGTCATATCTCAAGCAACCGGAACAGTCCCGGCACGGTCGTCTACAGAGACAATGCTCACCTGCACGGGCCAACCGGTTTACTGCTGCTTTCCACCGGCCATCTTCTTACGGCCAACGACGATGGCATCAATGTGGATGCGGCTGAACCCAGCGAAATCGTCGAATTCATCCCCGGGTCACCGAATGGCAGGTTTGTCACTCAATATTCGGTCGATCCTGCCAACGGCGGTGCCTTCGGCATTGGGCTGCAAACGACGGGGGTGCAAAACTTGCGGACGCGACTGGGTTATGTGGACGACAACACGGCGACATTCAGCGTTTTGTCGTTATACTTCTAACAACTTTGCAGTTAAAACGGGCCCTCGTGCAGACCTGACGAGGGCTCACCTGATCACCCCGAATTTTAGGGCTAGTGGCTGGTTTCGTTACTCCTGATGCTCGCCATCTCCGGCTGACGTAACGCGTCCCAAGCAAGTCAAAGCCGCTCCGGGGTCACGGTCCCGTTTACGGCGGGTCGTCAGCACTCATTCAATCGCGAGGCTCGCGAACGAGACCGCCGATTCGGTCTGCGGTTCCATCGCAATATCGTGCATCAGGAGGCGGGCCGGATGGTCACGCAGCAGTTCGAGCTGCGTGTACATCGGCGATAGGCCGCAGATTTTGCGCGCGTCGCGGTCTTTGACTACATCGGCGAAAAAGCCGTCGGGGTCGCCGCGTTTGATATTTTCGATGAGCGCGAGGTCTTCTTGTTTTACCCACTGGGCCACTTTCTCATCGGCGCTGAACGAATCGCCAAATTTCTTGCCGACGTGGGCGAAGTCTACTCCCGCGATGATTAACACGCGGCGCGATTCCGCCTCGAGCTCGGCGCGCAACGCCTGAAGAAAACCACCCACGCGCGGATCATAGGCCGGTGTTTCACCGCTTAAAACCATCTCATGAAATGAACCGACCAGGATCGGCAGGACTTGATAACCAAAAGTGCCCAACGCCCACGCCAGAAACAGCGCCTGAAACTCGATGGAATGCTCGTTGCGGTGCAGCAACTCCTGCTCGAACAGATCGCCGTCTTTATAGCGCCTGGCCAGTCGTTCAACTAATTCATGGTCGGTCGGGACGACGCCAAGCGGGGTGACATAGTCTTTGCGCGTCGCGGCGAATAATTGCGGCCCGGGCCCGTAATGGGATGTGCCAAGAATAATGACCAACTCAGGACGCTCGCGCGTCAGCAACTCCGCATACGCATGGGCGTAGGCCGCGCCACCGCGGCGCGGATCGATATGCGGCGAAATCAATCCGCTCAACCCAGCATCGTCGCTGCGAGGTCTCGGAATCTCGCCGGGCGCCCCGGGACGCCTGAAGAAGGCGGCAATCTCCTGGCGAAGCTGAATCGGGTCCTTTTCGTAGGCTAAACCGGCCAATGCTGGAGGCCGTTCTGGATTGCGCGCGAACTCCTCCGCCACCGCACTCGCGCGTTCCGCATATCGAGCTGAATCAAGGAAATAAGCTCGATCGAGTGCCTCGATCAGCTGCTGGATTTGCTCCGATGGCAGAATTTCACCGAAGCGCCGTGCGAATGCGGCCTGCAGATCGAGGCGCTCATTGGTACCGTCCATTTGAGTAATAAGAAAATAGGCACCCATTCCAATCAGGATTGGTTCGTGTGCAATACCGGTCGGATCGCGCAACAAGATGAAGGTCTGACCCTGTTGTTCGACAGGAAATGCTTCGACCGCTCTGATTTTGGGCTTGTCCATCACTTCCGCGGATATGCCCCCCTTACGATTGGACTGACAGTGAGCCAATTGACATATGACAAATGCTAAGGGCTGAAGGAAAACACGGCAAGAGTTTGAGGCAAACCGATCGGCAGACGAAAGGCGGGTATGACCACCGCGCAAACTGACCGAATGCGGGCCTTGGCATATTCTAGTTTAGCTTGCCGTTTGCCCTCCTCGCCTGACGCTGGACAGGGAACGGATGACCGGTCAACACTCTAACCCGGATGACACCGCAACACCGGCGTGGCGCGCCACCTTCCAACACTCGCGGCAAACAAGAACCAAAGGCAAAGCGCAAGCCTCCTCGAATCCGCTACAAGGTTGCACTCACCAGCGAGCTGCAATCAGGCGAATCAAAAAAATTTCTTCTGCCAATTCGAGGTGCCGATGAGGAATGCTTTCTGATCAACTACGATGGTCAGTTTTACGCCTACGTGAATCGCTGCCGGCACATTCCGATCGCAATGGACTGGGTCGATAATCAATTTTTCGCGGAACAGGGGCGGTATCTCATGTGCCAGACCCACAACGCTTACTATGAGCCCGATAGCGGCGAATGCATCGCCGGGCCGCCTGGCACATGCGGCAAATTACTCTATCGAGTACCGCTCGAAGTCCTCGACGGCGTTGTATATGCAACTCCGCCCGAAGAACAATTTGAAGATGGGTGAATCAAAAAGCCCAGGAAGACGAAATCGAGAACAACGTCTCAATTCCTTCCACTCGTTTCTCCGCCTGTGCGGAAGAAATTGGTATGCCAAGTGACCTCTGCGTAGGGTTCGCCGTTCGTCTCGACAAACACGGCCGCGCTTACCGCCATTAAATCGCCGTTCGTCAGGACGGTACAGTGCAGGTGGGCCAATTCGTCCAGCGTACTCGGCCGCGCGATACCGCCGAACCCGGTAAACCCATGCGTGCGAAAATGGAGATAAGCGGTTAGGTCCGCACGATCCCGGCCGTTTACTGACTTGACCTTAATGAGTTGCCGTTGATCGCTCACCTCGCGACGGTCGGCGACTGCGCTCTCTGCAAACGTAAGCTGCCATTTGCCGTTGTAGCCGGCCTGCTTGTAACAGAGAGTGTAGGTCTTTGTCAGCCAGATGAGCCGGCCCGTATCGGGGCTGAGCGGCCGCGTTGAATCAACGCGCGGAACAGAACCCGCCCAGCATCCCCGAAAAACCTCTGGCAGTGGAATTTCACGGGTGTTGCCTTGCGGTGCTGGCAATCGTGAGGGCGCGCTAGGAATCTCACCCGGCTGCCGCATTATCGATGGTGGAGTTGTAGGAGCCTCGGGGATTTGCTGCGACGGGAGTGTTTCCAATTGCGCCGCCTGCGCTGGCCCTGCGAGCGAGGTAAGCAGCATTAGCAATGCGGCGGGAAGGAGATGCCGCATGCCTGAGCACATCATTGTTTCGCCGCTCAGATGGCGAAGCTCGAACAGTCCCCGCCTGGAACTATTCGTATTCGTCGCCGAAATGGGCGCGCACGATACGTGCTTTCAGGTATTCGAGCGTGCCAAGGTCCTCGACGATGTCGCCGCCGGTGTCATAGAAGAATAATTCCCCGTTCTTGGTGCGTCCGACCGCAATAATCCATTCAAGATCGTCCCGGTCTTCCAACAGATAATTGATAGTTTGGGCAACGCCTCGGCCCGGGATGATCGTAATTTTTGGACGCGCTAATTTTTCCTGCTTCGGCATCGCTTTGGTTAACACCTCTGGCGGGAAGGCGGAATCATCCTCGCTTAGATTAAGGACGCCTTTAAGCCTAAGTCAATAGCAAGCTGACGACGAGTTCGATGTGGTGGGTGTTCGGGAAGAAGTCGAATGCGCGCACACTCGCAACTTTATAGCCTTTCAAAATAAGTGCACGCAAGTCGCGCACCAGGGTCGATGGATTGCATGACACGTAAATTAGCCTGCGAGCTTTGAGCCTGGTCATTGACTCAATCAAATAGGCCGCACCCGCTCGCGGCGGATCCAATATCAGCACATCGGGACAGTAGCCGGTCTGCAGCAAAAAACGCAGACCTTCGGCCGCGCGCATCGCAATGAACTGCGTCCCCTTCAGCCCCATTCGCTCTGCATTGGCGCGCGCCGCCTCAACCGCCAGTTCATCCCGGTCTAGACCGATAACACAAGCGATGCGCCTGGCGGCGGGCAAGCTGAAATTTCCGGTACCGCAGAAAAGATCGAGCACTCGCATGGGGGGCGAAATTTCGGCCAACCGCATAACCGCGGCGACCAGTCTGACATTCTGCGACCGATTCACCTGGCTGAACAGGTCCGCATCCGCTTCAATCACGCAGCCGGGCTCTACCTCGCACGCGATTACCACGTCGCCGAACAGCTCACGTAGGTTACCGCTGCGTAGAATCACGCCGGTAGTGCCGTTGTCGACCATCTGGCGTGCGAGTTTGCGTTCGAACGCGCCTGGTGCTCTTGTCAAATTCGCGCTCAGCACTTCACCATGCTGTCCCGCGACGACTTCAATTTGCGTGCAATTGGGCCCGAGCGCACCTGCCAAACCGGCAGCCACCGCAATCGGCGGCGCGGCCACGAGACAAGCCTCGACGGCGACAAACGAATTGCTTCCCGAATGATGAAAGCCGATTTTGCCGCCGGGTCCGGTTCTTAATCGCACCCGCGAGCGGTAACGGAATTCCGCCGGAGCCGGCTCAACCAGCCCATGAGGGTCGAGTTCAATTCCCAGTGAGTGGCGAAACTCCGCCGCGAGCAATTCGGCTTTGAACCTCACCTGGGCGTCGTATCGAATGTGCTGCCAGTCACATCCACCACACGTGGCGGCATATGGGCATGGCGGCTCTCGCCGCTCCGGCGCGGCTTGTACAACGCGCGCGATGTGGCCGAGCGCATAATCGTGCTTCTGCGGCCGGGTCTCGATCTCAACCACGTCGCCCGGCACGGCCGCCGGAATCATCACGCTTTTTCCGCCGACACGAGCGATTGCGCACGGCCCGAATGTCATCGCCGATACTTGGACATGTGCAGTTTCGAATGTAGGATCCACGCAGGGACTATTATAGCGCGTCACGAGCGGCTCGACTCTGATGCGGCGGAGGATCATTGATGGGTGGAGAGCAGGTTAGTCCTTTTTGTGCCAGCACCAGAGCCTGCTTGCAGCCGGAGCGATCAAACGAGTCCGCAAGGTGCGCAGCAAAAAAAGTCAGCGCGCGGCCTGGATCCCTCCTTCGCTCAATTGCACAAAAGAGCCTCGCAAACCTTCGACGGTGATTCTTGTCTTGGATACAAATAGCGCAGAGCGAGAAACAGGCGCCGCGGCTTCCGAGGAAGCGTCGCGGCGTCTGGCGGTTTTTTCCCAGCGCCTCTTCGCGCGACCGCCTGCCGATTCCGCCCAACTTTTGCCGGCCGGGAAGCGGCTGCTTATAGCTGAAAGTGCTTTCGAATTCTTTTGCGCGCGCCACGAGCCGATAAACGTCAGGTGCCTGGCCGACGGGGAGAATGGCTTGATCGTCGAAACGGTGATGCCGGATTGTGCGTTCATCGTCGACAGCATACTTGAATACTTCCGCGCAGATGATTTTCCGGTTCGCATGTTGCTCCATCCGATTTACCAGGTGGCACGCGATCCAAGCGGAGCGATTGCGTCGTTCGAACAGGCAAGCGCGGGCGAGAAGCGCGAATCTTTCACCCACAGCGAACTCGAGATTTCCCCCGAACCGGCACGGCTAAACAAAATCGAAACAGACTTGCGGCGAATCCTCGCACAAGTGGCTGCGGCGACTGCTGATTTCGGCGCGATGACTGCCCGCGCGCTGGAGATTTGCCACGAAACCGCGCGCAAACGCGAGTTGGTCGAAATCCGCGACTTCCTCCGATGGCTGGTGCAGGGTGCATTTGTTTTTCTGGGCTATCGCCACTACCGAGTCGAAAGCGCGCAGGGACAGCAAATAATCGTGCTCGACGGCGATAAGAGTCTTGGAATAATGCGCGCGGCAATGCCCTCCCGCTACGCCCGGCCAGTGCCGCTCAGCGAACTCGATGAAGCCCATCGGAAACTGCTCTTCGAGGGTTCTCCACTGATTGTGGCCAAAACTCATGCTGAATCCGAGGTGCATCGCCGGGCCGCGATGGACGACATCACGATTCGGCGTGTTGATCAGAACGGGCAGGTGAACTCGTTTGACCGTTTCCTGGGGCTGTTCACCTCGAAGGCCTATTCAGAGGAGGCGCAGCATATTCCGGTACTGCGCAGCAAGCTCAACGAGTTGTTGCAAGCTGAAGGCTTGCAACCGGAAATGCATGACTACAAGGCGACCGTCGCGGCCTTCAACAGTTTTCCTAAAGAGGAATTATTTCGTGCCCGGCTCTCGGAATTGCGCGCGCAATTGCGGCTTGTGCTCGACCTCCAGAGCGAAGATGAAGTACGCCTCAGCCTGCAGAGCGACAGCGTGCGCGGCAATGTTATCGCCCTCGTAATCATGCCACGCCAGCAATTCTCGGCCGAAGTCCGTATGCGCATTCAGCACGCGCTATGTGAGCGGCTCGGCGGCACACTGGTCTATTATTATCTCGCGCTCGGTATGGGCCACACGGCCCGCCTGCATTTCTGTTTCGCGGCGCCACCACTACAGCCTGAGACCCTCCCGCTCCTACGCGCGGAAATTGCGAGCCTCGCTCGTTCATGGGACAGCTTGCTGCGAGAAGGATTGACCGCCCGTTATGGCCATGAGCACGGCCATAGACTTGCGGCGCGCTGGGTTCCGGTCTTCACGCCCAGGTACAAAAATACTACATCGGTCGAAATGGCCTTGGGCGACATCGAGCAGATCGAGCGCCTGCTGCAAGAAGGCCGCTTCAGCGTGCTGGTCGGCGGGCCCGGAACAGAAGCCGAACAGAATTGCAGTGAACTACGGCTGTACGAGATTGGCGAGGCGCCGCTGCTCTCCGAGCTGATTCCGGTCCTGCAAAATTTTGGAATTTCGGTAATCTCCGAGGATGCGCATGAGTTCCGGCTGGAGCTGGATGGAAAACCGCAGATAGCCAATCTCCAGGCATTTCGCGTCCGCAGTGCTGAAGGCAAACCGTTGGAGCAGGAACCGGGCTCAGGCTTGATCAGTGGCGCGCTGGTGGCAGTGCGCACTGGCCAGGCCGAAGACGATCGGCTCAACCTGCTGACCCTGAGCGCCGGCCTCTCCTGGCACGAAGTGGCTTTGCTGCGTGGTTATCTTGCCGCCGCGTTCCAAATGAGACTAACCGCCGCGCGCAATGCCGGCCAACGTCCGTTCCTGTCTTGCCCTCAGTTGGCGCGGCAGTTCATTGGAGTTTTCCGGGCGCGCTTCGATCCGGACCGCGACACGCCGCCGGACGAAGCCGCATCGTTGCGTGCGGGCTATCTCGAACAACTTGGCGTGATTGACAATATCGTCGATGACCGGACGGCGCGCATGCTGCTGGGGATGCTCGAAGCGACCGTGCGCACCAATTTCTTCCTGCCCATACCGGCGCCAATCCCATACATCGCGCTTAAATTCGAGAGCGGGCGCATTGCGAATCTTCCTGATACCGCACCGCTGTACGAGCTTCACGTCAATAGTCCCCTGATGGAGGGGTGCCATCTCCGCGCGGGCAAAATCGCGCGCGGCGGCATCCGCCACAGTGACCGCCCCGACGATTATCGCACCGAGATTCTCGACCTCATGAAGACGCAAACGGTCAAGAACGCAATCATCGTCCCAGTCGGCGCTAAAGGCGGCTTCATCGTCAAACCTCATCCTGGCCGCCCCGCCGGGCCGGAGACGGCGGTCGAGGCTTACAGCATGCTGATCAACGGGATGCTGGACCTCACCGATAACGTCGTCGCTCAGCGGCGTGTAAGACCTGCGCGGGTCAAATGCTACGACGACGACGGCGCCTATCTAGTAGTGGCGGCCGACAAGGGCACGGCCAGCTACTCGGATACCGCCAACGAGATTGCAGGGCGGCGTAAGTTCTGGCTCGGCGATGCGTTCGCGTCGGGCGGCGAGCACGGTTACGACCACAAGAAGATGGGCATCACCGCGCGTGGCGCCTGGGAGTCCGCCCGCCGACATCTGCGCGAGATGGGTCGCGATTTGCGCGGCGCACCGGTGACGATGGTTGGAATTGGCGACATGTCGGGCGACGTTTTCGGCAACGGCTTGCTGCAGTCCAACAATATCAAGCTTATCGCCGCGTTCGACCATCGCCATATATTCATCGACCCTGACCCCGATCCGGCAGCGAGCTACGCCGAACGAAAGCGCCTGTACCGGTTGCCGAACTCGCAATGGCCGGATTATGCGGCGGCGTTGATCAGCAAGGGCGGTGGCATCTTTCGCCGCGGCCAAAAACGCATCGTTGTGAGCGCGGAAGCGCGCGCGGCGTTGAAGTGTGACGCTACCGAGGTCGACGCCGACACACTCATCCAGCTCATTGTGCGCGCAGATGTGGACATGCTTTACAACGGCGGTATCGGGACCTACGTCCGCGCGAGCGCTGAAACCGACGCAGACGTGGGCGACCATGCGAACGACGCCTGTCGAATCGCGGCCAGCGAACTTCGCTGCAAAATCGTAGTCGAGGGCGGCAATCTCGGCTTAACCCAGAGAGCTCGCGTTGAATACGCCTTGCGCGGCGGCCGCATCAATACCGACGCGATCGACAATTCCGCCGGCGTCGACATGTCAGATCACGAGGTGAATCTTAAAATACTGCTGCAGCCCGTGCTCGCTCGTGGTGAACTGGGCTTCGACCAGCGCAACCGCGAACTCGCCGCGGTGGCAGAAGGAGTCGCGCGCAACGTGCTGGAAAACAATCGCGACCAGGTGCTCTCGCTCAGCTTGGAGCAACGCCGCAGCCACTACTCAGTCTCGGCCTTTCGCGAGCATCTGACTGCGATTGAGCAGCGCGGCCTCTTACGCCATCAGGATACCGTGCTGCCGAGCCATGAACAGTTGCGCGAGCGGCGCGCCGTGCAGGCCGGGTTGACCCGTCCCGAACTGGCGGCGCTGACGGCGTACACCAAGATCGATTTGGCCTTGCGGCTGGGGACTACGCCGCTGGCTGAGGACTCCTATCTCATTGAACGTTTTCTGCGGCCGTATTTCCCTCTGCAAATCTCTACTGCCTTTTCCAGCGAAATTGCGCAGCACGGGCTCCGTCACGAACTGGTCGCAACATTGATAGTAAATGAAATGGTCGACCTGATGGGCTCGGTGTTTGTATTCGAGTTGATGCGCGATTACGGCGTCCGAGAGGACGAGGCGGTATCTGCCTTCCTGATTGCGGAGGGAGTGCTCGATATTCGCGAGCGGGCCGAGAATCTCAAAGCCGGTGCGCAGGAGCTGACGGCCGAGGCAGAAACCGGCGCTTTCCTCGGACTGGAGCAGGCGGTGCGTCACGCCGGTTCATGGGCGCTGACCAACACGCTCGAACCAAGTTCGCTCGAAGAGGTCGTGCGCCATTTCAAGCCCGCGTTTGACCACCTTACGCCGCAATTCGAAAGTCTGCTTAAAGGAGGGGAACGCGCACGCTTCGAACGCACTTACCGCGAGCTGCGGACGGCGGTACATCATGAGCAGCTCGCACTTGGTCTCACGCGGCTGTCGTTCGCCCAACATTTGCTCAATGTGGTGACACTGAGTTTTTCGCTGACACTGGAGCCGCTCGAAGTTGCGCGGACTTATTTCAGCTTGAGCGATCACATCGAATTCGCGATGATCGAGGACGCGATTGACGGCATCCGCACCGACGATCGCTGGGAGCGGCGCGCGGCCAGCGACATGGCGGCAGAACTGGTTTGGGCGCGAATGCAATTGTGTCGCTCGTTGCTGACCCGCACTGGAGATACGCGTCCGTTGCCCGCGCGGCTAGCACAGGGCCGTGAGCGGCGCGCAGCCGAGGTCGAGCATCTGATGGGCGAAATGCGCGCGTTGCCATCGGTCGGATTGCCGCCACTTCAGGTCGCGGTCCGCGCGCTGGCCCGTCTCGCCGCCGGTACGTGAAGCGATTGAACACCCGATGCGCCAGCGGAACTCTGCGATAGTCACGGCAAATATATGGATCGTAGCAGCCGCTTTTCCTATCTATGCAACCAATGCGGCCGATGCTGTCACGACCAGGTGATAACGCTCTCGCCGTATGACGTGATTCGCCTGGCGCGAGTGGCAGGCATGTCAACCCGCGAGGCGACCGGTCGGTACACAATTCGCCGGGGCTCAATTCTCAAATTCGACGAAAATGGTAGCTGCGCAGCTTTGGACGGTGCAACTTGTACGGTTCATGCGGGACGGCCGCTAGCCTGCCGGCTTTATCCGCTAGGATTGGAACATGATCGGCGAGGCGCCGAACGGTACCGCCGGCTCGAGCCCGCTGCGGGGTCGCGTGGCGCCTATGGGGACGACGGGACCGCGCAAGATTTTCTTGCCGCCCAGGGTGCCCGAGTGTACCTTCGAATAAACCGCCGTTACACGAGCCTGCTTGGCATCTTTCGGCAGCGAATCTCCGAGCTGAACGATTTCGAGATCGTCGAGCCGCGCGAGTTTTGGCGGGTTGCCGTGCGTGACGCGCTCGCCGAAGCGAATTTCGACTTCAATCCAATTATTGAAGCACTATTCGACCCGGATAGCCTCGGCTGCCAGGCTGAATCCGAGATGGACTTCATCGAACAGCATGTGAAGGCGATAGAGCAACTAATTCGCAGCGAAACCGACCCCGCACTGCTCGCGGCCGCCGCGGTAATGGTTGCGGTGAGTCTCGGCTATTTACCCAACGAGGTCATGACGGGCTGCACTTCTTGGCGCCGCTCTCCCGAATAAGATGCGCAACCGCGAAGACGCCGGCGCGCCACTCGGATAACTCGCCACGCCCAGGATCACTCGACGTCGCGATCGTCGGGTTGCTGCGATTCTGCTCCCGGCGCAGGTATTACTGATCGCGTTGCGGTTGGACGCGGCCGGTCCGCGCCGAGGTCGTGGATAATTTGGTTGGCGTGTGTGGCTGGATCGACTTGCGGATAAACGGCCACAATCCGGCCATCCTCGCCGATTACGTAAGTGACCCGCCTATCAAGCCCGAGAATCGGAATGCCATTGTCGGCGCGATAGGCTTGGGCGATTTTTTTGTCCGGATCGAGCAGCAGTGGAAACGGCAGACCGTACTTTTTAGCAAAGGCCCGGTGCGCGTCGCCGCTATCGACACTGCATCCGAAAACGGTGATTCCCCAGTTCTGTAACTTTGCGTAGCCGTCACGAAACGCGCACGCCTCTCTCGTGCACCCGGGCGTATTGTCCTTGGGATAGAAATACAGCACAACCCGCCGACCACGATAATCAATCAGGTGAACCGTAATCGTCTGCCCCCCTGCAATTGCATTGGTGGAGAAGTCGGGCGCCTGGTCACCGACGTTGAGCATTTCCGCCTGAGCCGTTCGCGGGCGCAGAAGCACAGCAGCGAATCCCACTGCGACGAGTAGCGCGAAAAGTGTCAGAATCAGCCGCATCTCAGACGTAATAGAGCCATGAACGATAGCGTGGATCACGGCCGTGCAGCGCGGCGCGGAAAACTTCCATTACCTTAAGCGTGATAGGGCCTGGCTTGCCGTCGCCGATCGTACGATCGTCAAGCTCGCGGACCGGCGTAACCTCGGCCGCGGTGCCGGTCATAAATGCTTCATCGGCAATGTACACCGCATCGCGCGGAAAGAGCTGCTCGGTCACAGTGACGCCGGCATCGCGCAAGATGCGGATTACAGATGCGCGAGTGATGCCCGGCAGACATGACATAATCGGCGGTGTCCGCACTTCACCGTCGCGGACGATAAAGAAATTCTCGCCGCTGCCCTCGGCCACGTAACCGTTGACGTCCAGCAACAGGGCTTCATCGTAGTTGTGGCGGCGGGCCTCATAGCCGGCGAGAATCGAGTTAATATACGGTCCAGACGCCTTAGCGTTGGGTGGAATCGAATTGTGATGAAATCGGACGAAGGAGGAGGTCTTGAGCCGCACCCCCTGGCGTGCCGCCTCCTCGCCGAGATAGGCGCCCCATGGCCATGCGGCGACCGCCACGCGCACCGCATTGCCGCGCGCTGACAAGCCCATCTCGCCTTCGCCATAGAAGACGATCGGCCGGATGTAACATTCGCTGAGCCGATTTACCCGCACCACATCCGCGCATGCCTTGAGGATTTCTTCCTGGCTAAACGGCATCGCCATTTCAACGATATGGGCTGAATCGAACAGCCGGCGCACATGCTCGTTGGCACGGAAAATGGCCGAGCGGCCATCGTCGCTCTTATAGCAGCGCATCCCCTCGAACACGGCGAGGCCGTAGTGGAGACTGTGCGTCAGGATATGCACATTGGCCTGGTCATACGGAACCAAACCGCCGTCCATCCAGATTTGGTCAGTTCGTAAACCGCTCGCAGCCAATAGCTCCTCCGGGTCATATTCCATGCAGGCTGGATTTTTCGCGGCGCAATTAACGCCACCATTAACCCGCAATGCGGACTATCTGTTTGGAGTCGAAATGCGATCCTACGTTAATCGAAGGGCTGCTGCGCCACAAGAATAAGTCGAGATTCGCCAGGCTTTGCAACCAAGAGCAGATAATGACCATACGCGCTGGTTCCGCGCGCCTGACATACTCCACTTTAGCTGTCCGGCATTTTGTCGATGACGGTCGGTGCCCGAACCGAAGCTTCGGCCGCAAGCCCGTCCGTAGAGACCTCTGCTTTCGCGGTCTCGGAACCCGAGCCGCCAGTCCCGTGCAGTCGGCGATTCCGCCCCTGGCCGCTGCGCCCGCCGCGCCTCTTTCTGCGCCGGCGATGCGGGTTACTATCTCCCATAGGCTGGGACGGTTGCTGATTTCGGCGCGCGCGATGATGCTCGTGTGGAGTGGCCAGAAAACGGTCCAACTCGGCAACGTCAGACGAGAAGATGGGTGCAATCAGCTCGAATAGCCGCCGTGCGAGCGGATAATATGGGCGTCGCACGAGCCGCCGGGTGATTCGCGAAGGTTTCAGCATGTGGCCCAGTGCTTCAAGCAGCAAGCGGGAATGCTCCGTGTCGCCACGCGAGAAGCCGCGTGCGCGCAACGCATCGCAGAGTCGCAATGCATGCACGGACTCCGATTCCGTCGCCAGGGTAAGATGCATGTCTGCCAATAAGCAGGCGAGCAAAAACCCACGTGGCGGCTCGAATCCTGCCCCAATCGCCTCGCCTAACTCCCCCATGATACGAATCGTCGGCGCAGCTTCGAGCCGATGATAATGCTGCTTCAAATGGTGGGACAGCATCGGCAGCGCGGAATCGAGCAGCCCAAGCCGCTCCATCAGAAACAGCGCGCGGGCCGAATTTGCCAATAGCAGGGTTCGATAGATTTCCTCGATCAGGCGAGGCGCCGAAGCCTTGATCAGATCGCCCGCACAACACTTGATCGCGCGCGCGGTCGCAGGTTCAATTTCAAAGTTGAGTTTGGCCGCCAGCCGCACCGCTCGAATCATCCGAACCGGGTCTTCCCGCATCCGCAGCTCAGGTTCGCCAATCGTCCGAATCAGCCGCTCAGCGAGGTCCCGGACTCCGCCGACGCAATCGAGCACGCGGAAGGTACGCGGATCATAGAACAGCGCGTTAACCGTAAAATCGCGCCGAAAGGCGTCTTCCTCGGGCGTGCCAAAGGTGTTGTCGTGCCGAATCAGCAGGCCGCCGGCATCATCGCTCTCGCCCAGGCGGCGAAAAGTGGCGACTTCTATATTGGTCGCGCCGAAGAAAACATGAACCAGGCGGAAGCGCCGCCCAATCAGCCGCGAATTCCGGAAAAGCTCGCGGATTTGGTGAGGATGGGCTGAAGTGGCGACATCAAAGTCCTTCGGCTGGCGGCCCAGCATCAAATCCCGCACACCGCCGCCAACCAGGTAGGCGACGTGGTCCGCGTTAATCAACCGATACAGGACCTTGAGCACGTTGCTATCGATATCGCGGCGCGATATCGGGTGCTCAGGCCGTTCCAGCACCAATGGTTCGAATGCCAATTCTACGCGCGAAGCCTCGCCCGCCACTAATTACTGTTTCGGACAACTTATTATAATTGTAAGTGTAATACCTCTGTTCAGCCGAGGCATCCATCAGAAATACCCGGAGGCAGAAAACCGCAACAACAGAAGAATACAAGTCGCTTTGGTGCAACCTGGTTACCTAACAAATCGCGCTCGGCGTTCGGCCTCAGCCATGTCCGCATCTTCTTTGGGTGGCCGTCCTGGCAGGAAGCCATCGGTGTAATCGGTTTCCTCCCAGGTACTATCATTCGCATCCCATACGTACGGAAGATGGATAATGGTGCCGGGCCTGGTGATGGTTGAAAACGCTTGCATTGCGTCGCGCACAATCCAGTGCTGGAGTTCCGGTTGATGTGGTTTGCCGGTTTGATGGCCGAGCGGAAAATTTAGAAAAACCGCGCGCGGCGGATTAACTGCCTGCGTAATATCGAGGGCCGAGGTCATACAAAGCGTCGGAATTCCTGCGGCTTCGACCACTCGCGCAATCAGTCCAACGGACTGATGGCACACGGGTCAGGCGGGCACCAGGTAGAATGCCTCGACGTGGGCGCGCTTGAGTTCGTCGGCGATTTTCGGGGCCAGCTGGTCGCGGACCTTGCGCGCGGAATAGATTCCGCCCATAAAGCTATAGGCCGGGTCCGCCAGTTCACCAATCACACCCTCCGCCTCCAGTTCGCGCATGCGCGCCAGCGGGAAAACGCAATTGGAGTCTGCTTTGGCGTCATTGGTCGGATAGCCGAAGTGCCACACATCCAGCTCGGCCTGCGTCGCGGCTTTGGGGATGATGCGATAAGAGGCATCCTCGCGATGGAAGCGAGGCTGATCGCGATAAAGAATTCCGCCAGAACTCATCAGCGCAACCTTGCACAGCGCCATCGGCTTCGTCAGCGGCGTCCACGGCGGGGTACCGGTGTTGACCACCCATCGGTAGGGCGCAAAATCCCGGTAGAGTTCACGCGTACGCGGAATATATTCAACCGGCATCCGTATTCTCCTCTGGTCCGTACACAGTAGCGTAGGCGGCAAATTTTTTCACCGTCCCACACGCGGGTTGGGTTGAGGTGAAGGAACGGAGAGAAAATCAAGGCGACCGCCATTTTTCACTGTGTCGCTTCCGCGAGTCGCAGGCGCATAGTGTGCGCGATGTGCTTAAGCGCGAACAAAGCGCCTAGAGTATAATAGTGTCGAGCGAACCGTGGAGGGTGCTGTGGATATGGCAGACAAGGCCAATGAAGTGCTGCAGAGATTCCTCTCACTTTCGGCCCCGCCGTTCACCGAAGCAATCGCCACGCTACCCACACAGCAAGGCGTCTACGTCATCTTTACGAAGGACGGCAAGTGCCTACACGCGGGCAAGTCGATTAGTGCAGGTGTCCGAGGAAGAGTAGCGAGCCAGCTCTATGGCGGTGGCATTGGTGCCAGCGGCGACTTAGTTCAGAAAGTTCGAAACAACGGATTGGCGACGAGCCGGCAGGACGCGCAGACATGGATTCGAACCAATTGCTTCGTGAAAGGTCTCCCGGTGGCGGACGACAATACGAGGCGATGGGTCGAACATCTCCTGTTGGGTACTCTCCAACCTATTTGAGGACATTAGGTTCGTGCTTTTAGCCGGTCTGCCCAACTGCGCCAGATCCCTGCTTTTCCGTATCCTTATGACGGGGAACGAATGTGCCTAGCTCTTTCTCTCTAGCAGAAATTCAAGTTGCCCTCTGCTGCACACCCACGACGGGGGTTTGGTGTCAGAGATCGGCTCTGGGACTGCGAATCAACGGGAAGTCGCTCAACAGTCCCCTTGATAGAGCATTTCATTTTACCATACGGGAATGCGCGACGTGCCGATGATGGCAATTCTTTTCAAACGCCTGGAGCCGCTGCTAGGCGATCTCGCAGCGGTCGTTACGTTGATTTTCACTTGGCGGTCGTGTGCTGATGTCAACACGCCGGCTGGACAGTTTGTGTTGATTGTACTGACAGCGCTTGTCTTAGGTCTAATCGTCTTTTCGACGGTACAGGAATATCGTTATTCGAGAAAAGCGCGTTATTCCGAAATAACGGGTTACCTGAATTCTATCTATCAAGACATCCTGGATGTTGCGCAAGACACGAACGCTAACCGAGAGCGTCTTCAGAGCGGATGTCGAAATGTTGTCAACAGCCTGGCAGGCGCTTTATCTTTGGTGACCGGAACGCGTTGCGCCGCGTGCATCAAGATAATCGTTCAGGGGCAGAGACCCAAGCTCGTGACGCTAACTCGCGACGAAGGGTCACGCGATCGCGATAGCGGGAAGCAAGTTGAGCATTGGATCGACGCCAATTCTGATTTCGAGGAGGTGGCTAAGGCTACGACTACGCCACGAAAGAGCTTCTTTGAAAACGATCTCCCCTCGGCGGCGCGACTACAAGAATACGAGCTGTGAGATCTATGGTCGGCCGTACGAAGGTCCAGGCGTCCTGACCGATTGGCGTCGAAACCGCACGTGGCCCCTTCCGTACAAGAGTACGATCGTGCTACCCATTGCACCGGCAACTCCGGCCGCCGGTCCCGATGCCCAGCGCGAGTTGGCGGGGTTCTTGTGCGTGGATAGCGGGGCGCGAGGAGTCTTCTTACGTCGATACGATGAGGAGCTCACCCGAGGGATAGCGGCGGGGCTTCACAGCGTGGTCCGTCGCTACACCGAGTTAGCGTGGAGGAGCGAAGATGAGCGCCGATCCGAAAAAGACGGTTGAATACCGCCCTGACAACACGAAGCTGATGATCATCGTGCGCGAGAACGGCAAAGAGACGGCAACGATTATCGCCAACACGATCCCGGCGAGCGCCGAACAGCGTATTCGTGAGCTCGAACACAAATCCTCCTAGCTCCTCTATTTGGCCACAGAACCTCTCGACCTCGGGCTCAACCTTTTTCTTCCCCAAAGTAACCCACCCGCTTCCGTAAGGGCTTGAGAGCCAGTCCATATTTAGGCTACCTGCTGTCGATTTCTAAGGCGCATAATTAGCGCCGGGCGGCTCGGTCCTGCGGAGCTGATGCTGACCAGCTCGGTCGCCGTGTAGCTGCCAGCCGTTTGAGATCGAAACCAGCTCGGAGTTACTGGAACCTGAGGTTTTGCCCCGAGGCAGAATTCGCCGCAAAGCCCATTGCGGGTTTTTCTTTTGGGATTCCGGCCAAGACCGTATGCGAGGGGGCGGATATCCCAAGTGCACCAGCGGCGGCGCAGCCAAAAAACAGCTCGAACAGGCGCGCAATCAACAACAAGGCCACGGCTGAGAAAGGCCTGAGTTTACTGCCTAGCTTTCGGGACGGCGGCGCATGCCTTCGCCGGCGGTGATGCCGCCGTCGACGATAAGCTGCGTACCCGTGATGTACGACGCGTCATCAGAGAGCAGGAATACGACGGCCTTGGCAATTTCCCAGGGCGTCCCCTGACGACCCATCGGGATTCGCGGCGCTACCCGCGCTTCACGGTCACCGATTTCCCGCCGCACCATCGAGGAGTTGATCAGACCCGGCAGGATGGCGTTGACGCGGACATTGTCGCGCGCATAGCGGACTGCGACCGATCGCGACAATCCGAGCAGCGCCGCCTTGGTTGCTTCATAGGCGATTCCACTGCCGGAGAGCAGCGCGGCAACCGACGAGACGTTGACGATTGCGCCGCCGCCGGCCTTGACGATCTCCGGCAAGGCATACTTCATCATCAGGAAGTGGCTGCGCAGGTTGACCTCATACATGCGGTTGAATTCATCGATGGTGGTATTGAGGAGTGAGCGGCCAATCGCGATCCCAACGTTATTGACCAGCAGATGAAGCGCGCCGAAGCGCCGAACTGTTTCCTCAACCGCGCGGCGGCAATCGTTCTCGCGCGACACATCGGCTTCAACTGCGTCTGCCTGATGTTCTTCGGCGCGAATTGCCGAAGCGGTCTCAAGGGCGAGTTCGCGCTTAAGATCAGCGACCATAACCGACGCGCCTTCACGCGCGCACATGATAGCTGTGGCGCGGCCGTTGCCGATCGAAAGTTCCTCACCCGGATTGGGAGGACCATCTGCGCCGCCGCCGACGATCAACGCGATCTTTCTATCAAGGCGTCCCATACGATACGAGCCCTCCCATTGCTTAAAGCATAAAGTTCTCCCACTCCGTTGAGAGCGGGAAAGGGGTCCTCAGTAAGAACCATAACGTGCGGGTGAGGCTTCTCCCCCACAGATAGCGCAAAGCCGCCGCTATTGCATAGCGCCCGCCGCGCGACGCCGCCGCGCGGCGGGCGAAAACCCTCGTCATTCAACCATCCTCAAGCCACCCGCCTTAAGCGGCGCGAGTTCAGGCTTTTAGCGCCCATAACCTAAAACGCCATGCTCTATCTGGACTTTAGCGGCCGAAGGCTTGGATAATGAATACTCGGGCTGTTGGGCTACCCGTTTGTATTGGAGCTGGCCTTCCTGACTTTTATCGTGACGGAGTTTCCTAAACAGATGAGTTTGCGCATCGAAGACTATGCCCTGATCGGGAATACCTATAGCGCCGCGCTGGTGGGCCGCAACGGCTCTATCGACTGGCTGTGTGTGCCACGCTTTGATTCGCCCGCCTGCTTTGCAGCCCTGCTGGGCAGTGAGCAAAACGGCCGCTGGCTGATGAGACCGGCCTGCGAAGCGGCCATTACCCGCCGCCATTATCGTGGCGATACGCTCGTGCTGGAAACTGAGTTCGAACTGCCCGGCGGCGACCGAGCCGCGATAATCGATTTCATGCCGATCATGGAGCATGGTGGCCGCGTCGACCTGTTCCGGATCGTCGAAGGCCGGCGCGGACGTGTGCCGATGCGGATGGAGATAGTTTTCCGCTTCGATTATGGACGCATCGTGCCGTGGGTGCGCCGCCGCCCTTACGGGCTGAGCGCCGTTGCTGGCCCTGATGCGATCCAATTACGCTCGCGCGTGCGCATGCGCGGCGAGGATTTCACTACAGTGGCCGACTTCACGGTCAATGCCGGCGAAACGGTGCCGTTCAGCTTGACGTGGTATCCGTCGCATTTACTGGAAACCGGTACTCGACATCCTCAAAAGGCGCTGGACGAGACTCAGCAATGGTGGAAGGAATGGTCTGCGCGATGCACCACTACCGGCAAATGGCGCGATGCGATTATCCGTTCGCTGATCACCCTCAAAGCGCTGACCTATAGTCCTACCGGCGGCATCGTCGCCGCGCCAACCACGTCCCTGCCTGAACGTCTCGGCGGCGTGCGAAACTGGGACTATCGATTCTGCTGGTTGCGCGATGCAACTTTCACCCTCTACGCGCTGTTATCATCTGGCTATACCGAGGAGGCTCGCCAATGGCGCGATTGGTTGCTGCGCGCGATCGCTGGCCAGCCGCACGAATTGCAAACAATGTACGGTATCATGGGGGACCGGCGGCTGACCGAAATGGAACTGGATTGGCTGCCCGGTTATGAAAATAGCCGCCCGGTCCGCATCGGCAATGCCGCTCACAGCCAGTTTCAGCTCGATGTCTACGGCGAGGTCTTCGATGCGTTCGATCTGGCTGAGCGTCATGGCGTGGCCGCGGGCGAAGACGCATGGCGCGTGCAGCAACTGTTGATGGACTTTCTGGAATCCCAATGGCATCAGCCGGACGAGGGCATCTGGGAAGTGCGCGGTCCACGGCGGCAGTTTACCCATTCGAAGGTGATGGCCTGGGTCGGTGCTGACCGTGCGGTTAAAGCCATCGAACGTTCAGGCTTGCCCGGTCCGGTTGACCGTTGGCGCACGCTGCGCGCGGCTATCCATGCTGACGTGTGCCGCCACGCATTCAATCCGTCGCTCAATGCGTTCGTTCAGTATTACGGTGCCGATAAGCTCGATGCCGCGACCCTGTTGATCCCGCTGGTAGGTTTCCTCCCGCCCGGCGATGCGCGCGTTACCGGCACGCTCGAGGCAATTCGCCGCGAGCTTTCGGTCGATGGTCTGATCAAGCGGTACTCAACCCAGCCTGATGGGGTTGACGGACTACCTGCGGGCGAAGGTGCCTTTCTGCCGTGCACTTTCTGGTTGGTTGATAATCTCGTCATGCTGGGCCGATATGGGGAGGCGCGCGAAATTTTTGAGCGGGTGGTGAAATTGCGCAATGACGTCGGGCTCTTGGCCGAGGAATACGATCCGCATACTGGACGCCATCTTGGCAATTTTCCGCAAGCCTTCAGCCACGTCTTCCTGATCAACAGCGCCCAGAATCTCACCCGCTCCGAGGGTGCGGCCCAAGCACGCGCGCGTTCCAACTCAACCGCCCCAACTCGTCCGGAATATGCCGAGATGCAGTCGGCGGAAGGCAAGGGGCCGGTGGAGGAATGGTAATTTCTGAATTAATCGGCATAATTCGTGGCTGATTAAGTGATTGGCCAGGAGAACGAGATGCTTCAGGAATCCAATGCTGTTGATGAGAAAAATCGCTGGCGGCTCGAGAGCCCCGGCCATCAAGGATGGGAGCGTACGGCACGGCCCGGCGACCCGCGCAAGTACCTGATGATCTCGGCCGATTGCCATTGCAACGAACCCGGCGGTCTCTGGTGGCAGAGAATCGATAAGAAATTCCAGCATCGTCTGCCCCATGTCGAAGTGGACGAGAACGGAGAGAAGTGGATGGTGGTCGAGGGTTATCAGAAATCACGCATGCGCGCCCGCAATATCGCCGATGCGCCCAAGGGCGGCGAGGATCGCCTGCGAGGCGAGGCCGGCCGCGCTCCTGAAGACCGGATTTGTGACCATGCCCGCGACGGCATTGACGCCGAAATTCTGTTCCCCAACAAGGGCTTGTCGATGTGGGCCACCCACGATGTGGATTTTGGCGCTGCCCAGTGCCGGGTGTGGAACGATTGGGCATGGGAAACTTTCGGAGCATACAACGAATTTATGTCGCCGATAGCGGCAATCATGACCGCTGACGTGAACGTCGCTATAGAGGAAATCAAACGGGTCGCGAAGTTAGGCTTTCGCGCCGTCAACTTGCCGTGCAAGCCGGTGTGGGGCGCTCACGACGCCCGTCATCCGAACTACAATCTGCCGCAGTACGATCCGATCTGGGCGCTAATCCAGGATTGTGACATTCCCATTACATTTCATATCTCAACCGGCATGGACCCTCGCGCCGCGCGCAAGGATGGTGGAGCGGTAATCAACTACGTTACGCACGCCTGCCCAACCGTGATCGAACCAATGTCATGCCTGTGCGCGTCGGGAGTGTTCGAGCGTTTCCCCAGGCTCCGCTTTGCACTCATTGAGTGTGGCATTGGCTGGGTGCCGTGGGCCCTTGATGCAATGGACGAAGCCTATCGCAAACATCATTTGTGGGCATACCCGAAACTCAAGCAATTACCCAGTGAGTATTTTCGCGAGCACGGCGCGGCGTCGTTCCAGGAAGATGCGGCCGGTCTGCGGTTGGCCGAACCCTTTAATCTGATCGACAATTTCCTATGGGCCAATGACTATCCGCACGCGGAGGGCTCATGGCCGCATTCGGCCGAAGCAATCGAGCGCCAGATGCAACATCTGAGTGATGAGCACCGCGCTAAAATCCTGGGCCTGAATATCGCAAAGATGTTTAAGTTCGATGTAAACAAGCTACTCGCGCGGCGGCATGCCGCATCGCATTCCGCTTGAGGTTCACGATGGCAAATCCGCTGGCGGGAATCGACAGCTCACGGCGCAAAGCTGACGGCGCCATCAAGCCTGTCGGCGGCGGGAGTTGATGAGTTCGCTGATTTTGGTGGCGATTGCGCTGAGCGGGGTGCCGGTGGGAAAGACTGCCGCCGCGCCAATGTTTTCCAGAGACTCGATATCGCGCGGCGGAATGGTGCCACCCACGACTACTGCAATCTCGTCGGCGCAGCCTGCCGCCTTTAATCCTGCGATTACCTTTTCAGTCAGAGCGAGATGCGCGCCGGACAGGATGCTCAAACCGATCGCATCTACGTCTTCGTCTATCGCGGCTTTGACTATTTCCTCCGTAGTGCGCCGCAGGCCGGTGTATACGACTTCCATTCCCGCATCGCGCAACGCGTAGGCGATTACCTTCGCGCCGCGGTCATGCCCGTCGAGGCCGGGCTTGGCGACTAATATGCGGATGGCTTTGGATTCCATCTGGCGCTGCCTTAAATCCTATCCCCTCCCCCATTCCCCCACATGGTGGAGGGCGAGGGTGGGGGTGCCAGCTGCGGTTTGACCAATCTCGCTGCGTGCACTCCGATCGTCCTCTTCCTGCACTCCTATATACTCGCCGGCTCCTGGAAGATGCCAAATTCTTCGCGTAGCACCGCGCAGATTTCGCCGATGCTCGCATACGCCCTCACCGCATCTATGATTGCGGGCATAAGGCTGCGGTCACTTCGAGCGGCGTCGCGCAAGTTGTTGAGTGTGCTGGCGACCAGGGAGTTGTCGCGGCGCGCTTTGATACGCGCGAGGTCCTCGCGCTGCCGCACACCGAGCGCCGGGTCGAGTTCCCATAGTTCAAGCTGGCGGCGCTCCGGCTCCTCGCGCGTGAATTTGTTTACGCCAACCACTACCTGCTCGCCATTCTCGATCCGTTGCTGATGACGGTAGGCTTCGGCCGCAATCTCTTTCTGGATAAGGCCATTCTGGATGCACGGCACCATCCCGCCCATCCGGTCGATTCGTCCGATAATCGCGAGCGCCTCACGTTCAATCCGATCGGTCAGAGCCTCGACGAAATAGGAACCGCCCAAGGGGTCAGCAACGTTCGCAACGCCGGTCTCGTACGCGAGCACCTGCTGCGTTCTCAGCGCCAGCTCCGCGGTCTGTTCGGTCGGAATGGCAAACGCCTCATCCCAGGCTGCGGTGAAGACTGATTGAACGCCGCCCAACACCGACGCGAGCGCTTGGTAGGCAACGCGCACAATGTTGTTTTGCGGCTGCTGAGCGGTCAGGGTGCTGCCACCGCAGACCACGCCGAACCGGAACATCATCGCCCGCGGGTCGCGCGCGCCGAAACGTTCCTTCATCAGGCGCGCCCACAGTCGCCGCCCCGCGCGGTATTTGGCCACCTCCTCGAACAGGTCGTTATGAGTATAAAAGTAGAAACTGATCAGGGGCGCGAATTCGTCGATCGTCATCCCGCGGTCGAGACATCGCTGCACATAGGTGATGCCATCAGCCAGCGTGAATGCCAGTTCCTGCACGGCAGTTGCGCCGGCATCGCGAAAATGGGCGCCTGCCACGCTGATCGAATTGAAACGCGGCGCATACCTGCTGCAGTATTCGATTGTATCGACAATCAGGCGCAGTGACGGCTCGGGCGGAAAAATCCAGGTGCCGCGCGCCACGTATTCTTTAAGAATATCGTTTTGAATTGTCCCGGTAATCTTTTCCGGCGTCACCCCCTGCCGTTCGGCTACCGTTACGTACATCGCGAGCAGGATTGCAGCAGTCGAATTGATCGTGAACGACGTACTGATCCGATCGACAGGGATTCCCTCGAATAGCGTTTCCATATCGCCCAGAGTATCTATCGCCACTCCCACCCGGCCCACGTCGTCAATTGCATCGGGATCATCCGAATCGAGCCCCAACTGAGTAGGCAGATCGAGCGCAACTGAAATGCCGGTTTGGCCCTGCTCCAGTAACCATTTGTAACGCTGATTGGACTCGCGCGGGGTGCCGAAGCCGCTGTATTGGCGCATGGTCCAAACCCGCCCGCGGTACATCGTGGGCTGGACGCCGCGGGTGAAAGGATATTCACCAGGCAGACTGATATCCTGCACAGAATCCAGATGCTTGATACTTTCCGGCGTATAGACAACATCCAGCTCAAGTCCCGAAGAGGTCCGGGCAGATGGAAAGCGGGCCTTGGTAATTCGCTCGCGCCAGCGCTTCTCCGCCGCGCCAAATGCTTGGCCGTTGGACGGATAGGAATGGGAACTGTCGGGCGTGGAAGTGCCGCTATTTTCGGTTTCGACTCGAGATGCCAATTTTTTCACCGCCTGTCGCTATGCGCACCTCCAAACGACCCGCACGCGGGTCGAACTGGCGGACTCGTTTGCTCGGCTCCACTTCGCTCCGCCTGGTGTTCTATGCGCACCTGTGGACTCATCTTGCTTCGGTTCCGCTCAGGGCTTCGGCTCAACGCTTCAGCCGAAGCGGCTTCGCTAGTCGCACATGCGGCCGCGAGGCTGCCCTGGTGAGGGTCGCGGCTCTGTCCTGCACTATCGGCGCGGCCGCGCAGCGGCTATCGGACATTCACTGGTGCAAAATGGCCGGCTGGACCTTCGTATTTGAGTCCGAAAATATCTGCAAAAAACCGCGCTTCTTTGTCCTGCGCCGGCACTATTGTATGATTCAGCGTAACAGGCATTCAATAATCTCCTGTTTCGCGTTCAAGTTTTACTAACCGAATGTTCGACAACGGCAGCCGTTAAGCCGTCGCAGTGACTGATCACTGCAGTAGCCGGTGGACTGACTCGACCGGCTGCGACGCGCGCGCGCATCGTGCGGATTCGTCAACGGCCGCGTACGCTTCGCGCAGCGCTTCATTTTCGGTTAAAGCCGAACCGATCGTTGCGGCGCCGCAGGAGCGGTTGGCCAGTTGCCAAAACCATGCACCCCGGTTAGTCCACAGCTCAAAGTCAAACCCTCGGTGATATTTGCGATTCGACGCTGTCATTTTCACGCGGAGTTGCCCCCCTCGGGAAGTCGGCGAACGCAGATGGCGGACGAGCGGGCAAGCCTCCGCCAGTATCGTTCGGGGTCATAGTGTGCCCCTTTTCCGTGTACCCCTTTTGCGGATGATCTATTTGCAAAGTACTCGCTTTCGAAATTATGTCAAGAACGCGCTTGCGAAACCAAGGCTTCCCGATAGGATCAGCCGCATGCTTATGAATAACGCCACCTCCGACCGTATCCTGTACCAGCTCAAGACCAAGGGTCCCCAGACCGCCGGTCCAATAGCCGCCAAGCTGGGCGTGACCCCAATGGCGGTCCGCCAGCACTTCTACCGCCTTAAGCAACAAGGCTTGGTTGACTATGTCGATGAGCGCCGTGCGGTAGGGCGTCCGGCACGCGTGTGGCAGCTCACGGCCACGTCAGCGTCGCGCTTCTCCGACAGCCATGCTGAGCTGACGCTGGAACTGATCGGTGCGGTGCGCGCAGCATTCGGCGAAAGCGGGCTGGAGCGCCTGCTTCACGAACGCACTAAGCGTCAGAAGGATTCCTACGCGCGGCGAATGAAGAAAGCTGGAGCAGGATTGCTGCGCCGGGCGCAGGCACTGACTGAAATTCGGCGCGAGCAGGGCTATATGGCTGAATGCGCCCAGCGGCGGGACGGCTCAATCCTGCTGATGGAGAATCATTGTCCCATTTGCGCCGCGGCCTCGTCGTGCCAGGGTCTCTGCCGCGAGGAGTTGTCGTTGTTTCGCTCCTTACTAGGAGGCCAGGCTCGCGTCGAACGGGTCGATCATATCTTGGCCGGAGCGCGGCGCTGTGCCTATATGATTACGCAGCAGGGATGAGCGAGATGTTGCAGCAAATCGAGGAACGCTTTGGCGTGCGGCCACTCGAACCTACAGAATCTGCGAGGTTTCATAGAATGCGTATAAGAGGAATTGATCCCGATAATCCGCCCGAACCTGTCAAGCCGATCTTCGACCGCAGCCGCAAGCGTTATGGGCGCGTAATCAGCCCGAATTTGCTGATGGGTCATCGCCCCGAGATTCTGCTCGCCGCCTCCGGTTTGGGCCGGGTGATTGACGGCTCGAATGTAATTGACCCGCGTCTCAAGTTCATGGCGTCGCTGCGCGCGGCGCAAATAATCGGTTGTCCGTTCTGAGTGGATATCAATTCTGCCGTAGGCAGAGATGCTGGTATTAGCGACGAACAATTGCAGGACATTGCAGTTTTCGACAACAGCCGCCATTTCGATGATCGCGAGAAGGCAGTGTTGCGTTACGCCGACGGCATGAGCCGGACGCCGGCGGAAGTCCCCGACGCGGTCTTTGGAGAACTAGCTACTTTCTTCAATGCGCAACAGATGGTCGAGTTGACGGCTGCGATTGCACTGGAGAATTTCCGCGCGCGTTTCAATTGTGCCCTGCAGGTCGAGAGTGACAATTTGTGTATGCTGCCACCCGATCATCCGGTACGCCAGGGGCTTAAGAAATAGCAGCAGGCACTGGAACGCTCCTCTGAGAGCAGCAGCAATCGCTACCTTTGGAGAACGTGCGCGAAAAAGGATGTGCTGGTAAACAATTGCGAGAGAGTGCAGAAACCCTGTCTGCCTTTATAAGGAAGGGCAATGCGGGTCAGCGAAGGCATTCTTGAACTTAGCCCGACTGATTTGTCCGGATTCTTGGCTTGCCGCCATAAGACTGCCCTGGACATGGCAGTGGCCCAGGGGCTGCGCGATGTTCCAGAGTGGAACAATCCTGCCGCCGCCATTCTCCAGCAACCGGGGCAGGACCATGAGCGACGATACGCTGAGGAACTCAAAAGCCGCCAACTCAACATCCTGAACCTTGAGGAGTATCAGAGCGAGGATGCGGTCCGGCGAACGTTGGAGGCGATGAAGGCCGGGGTTGAAGCTATTCTGCAAGGAGCGTTGCGCGAGGGCGAGTGGTTCGGAAGACCTGATGTACTTCGAAAGATATTCGAGCCAAGCGCTTTCGGAAATTGGTCTTACGAGGTCGAGGACACAAAGCTCGCAAAGGAGACGCGCGGGGGAACTATTCTTCAGCTCGCGACGTACACAGATCTGCTCGCGAGCGTTCAGAAGAAACTGCCCGAGCGATTTCACGTCGTCACGCCAGACCTCGATCATCCGGTTCGTAGTTATCGGGTTCAGGAATACACTGCGTACTTCCGTTTGATTCGGGGTCATTTGGGTAGGGTCATTCTGGACGATCCGGCGGCACTTGCGGCAGCCAATTACCCAATTCCAGTCGAGCACTGCGACGTGTGCAGATGGCGGATTGAGTGTGACAGACGCCGCCATGCCGACGATCATCTGTCGCTAGTGGCGAGGATTTCTAAGCTCCAGACGCGAGAGCTGGAAGCGAACGGTATCAAGACCCTCGCGAAGCTAGGGTCGCTGCAGCGATTGCCGTTCACGCCAAGCAGAGGCGCGGTCGAGACGTATGAAAAAATCCGCGAGCAGGCCCGCGTGCAGCTCGAAGGCCGAAATCGAAAAAAGCCCTATCATGAGCTTCTGCAGGTCGAGTTCGGACAAGGGCTTACGCGTCTGCCCATGCCCTCAAAAGGCGACATCTTTCTCGATCTTGAAGGCGATCCTTTCGTCGGGGATGCGGGACGCGAGTATCTGTTCGGCCTTGTCTCAATAGTCGACGGCGACACGACGACATACCGTAGATTCTGGGCGACAGATGAGAAAGAGGAGCGCGAGGCATTTGGTGCGGCGATGAACGTCGTCCTTGATTCGTGGGCGGCGGACCCCGGCATGCATGTGTATCACTACGCTCCTTATGAACCTTCCGCTTTCAAGCGTCTGATGGGTCGGCATGCGATTCGTGAAGACGATGTGGATCGAATGCTTCGAGCCGGCATCTTCGTGGATTTGTACTCGATCGTGCGGCATTCACTACGCGCGAGTGTCGAAAGATATTCGATCAAAGATCTCGAACCGTTCTACTCATTTGAGAGATCTATTTCCCTCGAGGATGCGGGTACGCATCGACGGCTGGTCGAGGCTGCGCTGGAGCTTGGCTATCCCAAGGATATTAGCTCTGAGAATCGCGCTGCCGTCGAAGCCTACAATGGCGACGACTGCAGGTCAGCTCTTCATTTGCGAAATTGGCTGGAAGATTTGAGGAATTCGCTGGAAGAGTCTGGAACTTTGGTGCCGCGACCTGCGACTACAGACGGCCAAGCTCCTCAAGCGGTAGATGAGCGAGGCCGGAGAGCCGAGACGTTGAGGACGAGGTTGACTGCCGATTTGCCTGCGGTCCGCGCCGAGTGGACGGGCGAGCAGCAAGCACTCTGGCTGCTGGGAAATATGCTCGATTGGCATCGCAGGGAAGCCAAGTGTCAATGGTGGGAATTCTTCCGGCTGCGCGAACTGTCTGATGATGAGTTGTTGGGAGAACGACAGGGGCTTTCTGGTTTAAGATTCGCGGAGAGAGTCGGGGGTACAAAGAGAAGCCCGATCGATCGTTACTCGTTTCCCCCACAAGACAGCGATATTCGCGAGGGCGCCGATCTGCGTCTCCTCGGAGAGGGAGCTAGTTTCGGTGGAGTTGAGGCGATCGACTATGCAAAAGGAACGGTCGATATAAAGAAGCGGGGCGCCCAGGCGGAAAATCATCCGAGCGCCGTGTTCGCCTACCTGGTGGTGGACTCCGGAGTTCTTGAAGACGCCCTATTCAGAATTGCGGAGGAAATCGCCGACCACGGCATTAGTGAGGGTTCTCGGTTCCGAGCGGCAAGAGACTTGCTGCTGATAAGAACTCCGCGGCTCCGCCAAGATAATTTCCAGCCGAATGCTCAGGAAAACGCGGTACAGTTCTCAGTTCGGATAGTAATGGAGTTGGATGAGACGGTCCTCGCGATCCAGGGTCCTCCGGGCGCGGGTAAAACTTACACTGGAGCCCGCATGATCTGCGAAGCCGTGCGCCGTGGCCTTCGAGTTGGCGTGACTGCGATTAGCCATAAAGTAATACGCAATCTGCTAGAGGAGATACTCCGCGCCGCAGAAGAGCTAAGTCTAACTCTGGTCTGTGCGCACAAAGTCAGTGACAAGACCGAAGATCCTGGCGCGATCGAGGAGATTAGAGACAACGACGCGCTTCTCGCGAGAATCGCCGGTCAAGAGATCCAAGTCGCGGGTGGTACAGCGTGGTTCTGGGCGAGAGCGGAAGCGCATGAGGCGGTGGATGTCCTGTTTGTTGATGAGGCAGGCCAGATGTCGCTGGCTAACGTGTTAGCAGTTTCGACTGGCGCAAAAAGCACGGTTCTTCTCGGTGACCCACAGCAGCTGGAACAGCCTCAGCAGGGAAGCCACCCGGAAGGAACCGATGTCTCTGCGTTGGAGTATGTACTCGACGGTCGGAAGACGATCGCGAGCGATCGCGGCATTTTCATGCCCGAAACATGGAGACTAGCGCCGCGGGTCTGCCAATTCACATCGGAGGTGTTTTACGAGGGTCGCCTTCGATCGCGGGGCGGATTAGAGGAGCAGAGGCTCGAAGGCACCGCACCATTCGTGGGTGCGGGACTCTGGTTGGTCCCTGTGACACACCGAGGAAATCAGAACTGTTCACCTGAGGAGGTCGATGCCGCAGTTAGAGTCGTCTCTTTGCTGCTGCGCGATGGAGCGCAATGGATCGATGATAAGCGGGTGCCGCATCCGCTTTGCCCCGCTGACGTTTTGGTGGTAGCGCCGTACAACGCGCAGGTAGCTCTCCTGGGTGCAAAGCTTCAGTCGCGGGGCGTTCGGGTAGGCACCGTCGATAAGTTTCAGGGCCAACAAGCGCCGATCGTAATCTACTCGATGGCTACATCGACTCCTGAAGATGCGCCACGCGGAATGGAGTTCCTGTATAGTCTCAACCGGCTGAACGTCGCGACTTCGCGGGCGCGTTGCGCCTGCATATTGATCGTCAGTCCGCGAGTACTGGAGCCTGAATGCAAATCACCGCGACAGATGCAATTGGCGAACGCTCTGTGCCGATATGCCGAGATGGCGAATACGGTAAGCGTAGGTTAAGAAAAATGCCCGAAGTGGGCGCGGCTACAGTCACTCGAATAGGTCTTCGAGCTTCCTAGCCACACGATAGCGGGCCGGATTGTCACCAACCGCGAGCGCCTTAAAGTGGGCTTTCCCGCATTCGATTTTAGCGCTTTCCGTGCTGCGGATGTCGTCTTTGAATAAACTGCCTTTCGTCTCGACTGCTAAGTAGAGGCGTTCGGTGCCGTCTTGCTCGATCAAGACTGCCCAATCGGGATTGTATGTACCGAGAGGCGTAGGTACTTTGAACCAGAGGGGTAGCTTTGCGTAGAGTTTGACAGCATCGTTCTTCTCCATTTGCTCGGCGAAACCGCGCTCAATGCCTTCGGACTGATAAACCACCCGGTCGTATACCGATTTGCTAGCCTCCAGGCTCTGTTTCAGGTAACCGGTCAATTCCTCCTGCCGGAAAAGTTCCTGGGCGTAGTACTCCGAGTCACCGATACGCTGGTACTTGATACCGTCTATGAGCGCCAGCCGCTTTGCGCGATTGATGGCCTCGGCCGCGACATCGATGAATTGCTGAGGATTGCGCTTGAAGTCTTCCAAGCGTTCGCTGTTAGTGAGGATGCGGGCGATGCTGCGGCGGGTTAGTTGAGTACGATCCTGCAGATCAGTGAGCAAGTCGGGAAGCTCAATATCAGCCTCGTCCAGGGTGACTGGTCCGGCCGAAGATGTCTCCGTCGCGATGACGCCGCCTTTGCCGATTTCAAGGTCAGCTTTTCGAACAACGAGCCGGGTTTTGCTTATCGCGGGGCCGTCCCGAAGCGCGCGGGCACAATCGGAGAGTAGGTTCTCGTTGTCGAAATAGACGCGATACGTAGTCTTGTGCTTGATTCGATCCCACAGTGCCTTGAACTCTTTACTGTCCAAAATCGCCTGTCGCGTCTTGATCACAACGCGTTCGTCAGCGTTCTTGATGTCGAGCTTGCCGGCCAACTTGCGCAAAATGTCCGTCACCTGAGGTAGCTGTGGCTCGAACTGGGACGGCAGCGTGACTTTGCCCTCCTTAAGCGCTGCGCGCAGCGTATCCTGCACTTTCCCTTTTGCGTCGACATACCCGGCCGCTTTGAGGTGATTCCATATCGCCCGTGACTTCTCGAATCCTAGCGCTGAGGTCTTACCTATATCGTCGGTGATTGTGATTGCGGCGAACTGATGCTCCTCGACGATGCCGAAGCGTATGCCGGTATCGTCCTCGATCTCTTTCTGCAAATGTTCGGCGAATTGCTCGTACCCCTCCGTTGCGACAACGGTCAGCGTGTTTACGTCAAACCCGCGCAGACGCTGTCCATCCTGATTCACGCACAATCTGAGACCGCGTCCTATTGTCTGTCGGCGCTCGCGCTCGGTGCCAATCTCGCGCAGCGTGCAAATCTGGAACACGTTCGGATTGTCCCAACCCTCGCGCAAGGCCGAATGAGAAAAGATGAACTTGAGCTTGCTGTCGAAGCTCAAGAGCTTCTCTTTGTCGCGCATGATAAGGTTGTAGGTGTCGTCATCGGCCTTGCTATCGCCGCGCGTGTCCTTGAACTCTTCGACGGTGTGACCGCCGATCTTCTTTTTGTCGATGGAGAAGTAGCCGCCGTGTACTTCGCTCACGTCGCTCGTTAAGTCCACTTCCTTGAAGAGCGTTTGGTAGTCCGGGTGTGTGGCTAGCCGCCGGTACTCCTCCTCGAACATGACGGCGTACTTGCCCTTTTGCGCCTGACCGTCCGCCGTGTAACTGCGGTAGTGGGCCACTACGTCGATCAAGAAGAGGCTCAGAACCTTGATACCCTGCGGGCGCAGACGCTTCTCCTTGTCGAGATGCTCCTTAATCGTGCGGCGAATCATCTGGCGCTTGAGCGCGTCGTCATCCACATCGCCGATCGCCTGTCCCGGCCGCAGCCAATGCTCGCCTCCGGGAACCTTCACTTCGGCCAACTGTTTGCCCTTTTCGACGCGGATCTCGCCGATGCGGCAGTCCTTGTAAATCGCGCGGCCAGTCACCTGCTGGAGATCATCGCCATCCTGTACAGTCTTTTCTTCGCGATTCACGCCCGTGAGATGTTGAACATCGAGCTCCACGCGCGCGCTGATGACGCCGCGCTTGTTGTTGGTTCCGACCAGCCGTACGTAGGCTTTGTTGTACGCGTTAGCAACCTCGAGAGACGCTACCTCGATCTGCTTTACGAGCTTCCGTTCGTAAGCGTCCACTGCGTCGAGGCGGTACACCATGTGATGTTTGTCAACGTGAGTTGCCGAGTACCGCAGCGTGCATAACGGGTTCATCGCGCCGAGCGCTTCCTTGCCACGCCCCTCTAAGCCTCCATCAACGGTCTGTGGCTCGTCCACAATCAGAATGGGACGCGTCGCCCTAATAAGATCCACCGGCTTCTCGTCCTCGGTCTTCTCGCTCTCCTTGTAAATGTTGTTGACGTCCTTCTTGTTGATGGCGCCGACGGTCACGATCATGATCTGGATATGTGGGCTGGTGGCGAAGTTGCGAACCTGCCCGAGTTTAGTCGAGTCGTATATGAAGTAGTCGAATGGGGTATTGGCATAGATGGCGCGGAAGTGCTCCTCAGTCATCTGGAGCATTTTGTAAACGCCCTCTTTAATGGCAACGGAGGGAACGACGATCAGAAATTTGGTGAAGCCGTAGTATTTGCTGAGCTCGAAGATCGTTCGGAGGTAGACGTAAGTCTTACCGGTGCCAGTTTCCATTTCGACAGTAAAGTCGCCGGAGGTCAGAGTTGTAGGGCGTAATCCGTTGCGAATCTGAATCTGATTTAGATTCTCGCTGATTTCATCGTCGAGGAGAGTCAGTCGGTTTCCGATGCCCAGAGCGTTTTCCGCCAGGCCCAACGTTCCTTGCTCAAACATGACGCCGAGGCCTAGTGACGCCTGTCCGTGTATGACTTGCCGGCGAGTCACAGTAAACTCCGTCCGGCAAACCTCCTGACCGCGGAACAAATCGGTGACCGACTCGATTGCTGCGCGTTGGAATTCGAGGTCCGGCTCGAAATGGAGCTTCATTCCTTGACCTCAGAGGCTCTGGATGGACTCGCGCTTGAAACCGTTTTGCTCAAGAATTGCGGCGATATTTGTCTTGGCAACGTCGTCGTCAAAGGCGCTGTCGCGGAAGACGACGGTTGTTTCGCCCGCCGGATCCAGCTCTCGGCGCCAGGCAGCGATGCCATGGGCCAGCAATTCGATTTCCTTCCTATCAATTTTCTCGGCAAGGCAAACCAGCAAGGTCCCCCACGCCGACGCTATGGACTTTCTTGCCGGCGATAGTTTTGTCTTCGATTGGTACCGTCAGGTCGAGACCGAGCTTCAGGAGAATTTCAAAGAGAATGTCTGCTTCGGTTCGGTCGGTCTTCAAGTGCTCGACCGATTCTTCGAGTGTCTTCGGAAGATCATCGCGGTTCGGATCCCACTCTCGAATGTTGGTCGAGGCAAGTTTGAAGACGCGGAAGCCGAGGTCACCTGCAAACATCGGGTTTTCCTCGCGAATCTTCTTCCCGACTCGGCGCAGACGCTCTTTGGTCAGTTCTGCAATAGTTGCGAACCCCGCTTTCGCACCCTCCGAGTCAGAGGGAGTGGCTTCAGGGAGCTGCATCAATATGAAGCGGCGAGTTCCTGAATCGGCCAAGTTTTGCGCATATACAGCGTGCCCCGTCGTTCCTGAGCCTGCAAAGAAATCCATGACAAGGGCGTCCGGCGTTGATCCGATTTTTACGAGTTCCTGGAGGAGGCCAACTGGTTTTGGGCTTTCGAAAATAGTCGGATTCCCAAAAATCTCCCCGATCTCGTTGGAACCATTGGTGTTCAAGGGCACAAAATCCCAAATGGATGGATAGGTCATGCCTTCTTTTACGTCGGACAGGAAGCGCTTGAGCTTCGGTTTGCCGCGTCCATCTTCGCCGAAGTAGATCTCATCGTTCGCAATCAATTGCGCGATGGTCTCCGGTGAGAATCTCCAGTTTCCGTTGTTACCGGGGTAATGCTCTTCGCCCGTTTGCGGATTGATAATTGGGAAGTAGAGAGACTTGACGAACCGTCCGCCTTTTACGTTTGCCATCAAATCACCGGCTGCCCATGGGCCCTTCGAATGCTTGTCGGGGTTTCGATAACGCTCAAGTTGTTCGCCTGACCGCTCTCGCAATCGAAGGCCTACTGCTCCGGCAGCTTTGGCATAGCTCAGGATGTAATCATGGTTCGCGCCGATAGTTTTGTCGTTAGGCGGGGTACTCCTTTTCCTCCATATAATCTGGACAATGAAGTTCTCTTCACCGAACACCTCTGCGCAAACCTTTCGGAGATTGTCCAGCTCACCGTCGTCCAGGCTGATAAAAATGACCCCATCATCGCGGAGAAGATTCCGGGCTATCTTGAGCCGTGGGTACATCATGTTGAGCCACTCAGTGTGGAAGCGGCCCGACGATTCGGTATTGCTAGAGATCTTGCGGCCATCCGAATCGATCTGTCCGGTGAGCATCAAGTAGTTTTTGATGTTGTCCTGAAAATCGTCCTTGTAGACGAAGTCCTTACCCGTATTGTACGGCGGGTCGATGTAGATGAGCTTTACCTTGCCGGCGTAGCTCTTATGCAGCAGCTTCAGAACCTCAAGGTTGTCGCCTTCGATCATGAGGTTCTGCGTCTTTTCCCAATCGACGCTCTCCTCGGGGCAGGGCCGCAACGTCCCCGTCGAAGGCGTGAGCGCGAGCTGGCGGGCGCGGCGCTTGCCGTGCCAGTTGAGGCCATACTTCTCGTCGCGCTCGTCGATCGCGCCACCGAGTAGCTGCTTCAGAACTTCAAAATCGACCTTTCCCTCGCCAAACGCCTCAGGGAAAATCTCCTTGAGGCGCTCGATATTCTCCGCGACGATGTCCGGCGATTTCGTCTCCGCGTCCTCTGCGGTCAGTTTCCTCATGCAGCTCCCTTTTACAGTGCTTTCGCAGCTGCGGCGAGTTCAGTCTCCAGCCGCTTGATGGCGAGGTTAAGGTCCACTCGGCGGTTCATCTGCGTCTCCCGCGCCGCCTGCGCGCGTATCGCTGCGATATCGTGTCGCAGACGCGCGTGAGCGGCGAGCGCCTCGCGACGGGCAGTTGCCCGTTCGGCGCTCTCCGGAGTCGCGAACACTCCCGTAATCGACGCCGCTTCCAGCGCTATCACGAGGTCAATCCAGCGTTGATATAACTCGAACAGGTCTCTGGCGCATATCCCGGAAAGCGCGATACTTGCGAGGAACGCCGCGTCGATCGGCGCGGGCAACGTTTGCGGCATCGGGGACGTGCGGCGCACTTCCTCGATAACGATCGCGGCCGCTTCGCCCTGCGACCATCGCTTGTGCGCGAGCGACAGGGATTGACTGTCGGCCTGCACGGTCACGAGAACGACAGGATAGGGGATCGCACGATGGATCAACTCAGTGAGGCGCTGAGATTTGGCGTTGTCGCTAAGCGTGGCCGTGAGCACGGCAATTTCCAGCTATTCGCGGACTTCATCCCGGAATGCGGTCACGCCGATATTGTTGGGCTTCAGGGCCGCGACCCATACCAGATCTTCGATACCGTCCTGTATCTGCCGCTTGTCAGCCGCTGTCGGCGCGCCTTGCTCCACAAGTAGCTTCTTGGGCACGCGCCGCTCGATTCGCGTATCGGCAGGCAGCGCCAGCGCGGCAACCATATCGGCGACTGCGCCGCTCGTCATGAGTCGAGGTCCGGAAGGACCACGAGATATGCAACTACCTCGAAGTCATTGATGCCGGCGAATTCGCCCTTCATCGCGTGCGTGCCGCCGGGAGTGAAGAGACTCGCTACGGCGCGTTCTTCTTTCTTGCCGGTGATTGCGGCGACGGCGGCGGCTAGTTGCTTCTGCACCGCGACCATATCTTCGCCGTTGCGGGTTGCCTTGTCGAAGCGAGCCGTGGCGGTGGCGTCGGGCAGATCGCGACCGATGCAGAGCTTCTTGAGCCGATCGAGTGCCTGCTTGGCTTGCGTATATGGCAGCACGACGGCGCCGTCCTCGCCAACGTGCACGAGGTAATGAGGAGCGAGCGGATAACCGGGTTCGATGCTCTTCAGCGCGGCCTCGCCGACCGCGCGCAGGCAAAAGATCACCCCCGGTTCTATCGCGGCTTCGCTGTCAGCCTGCGTTGTCGTGACAGCGAAGGTGCCGAGGGGCAGTCGTTCCAGAAACGCCAGATGGTCGCGCAGGTAGCCCGTCAAATCGATACGGAAGTCGTTCAGAGTGAGGTCGGCGATCGAAATACCGCCACCGCCAAGGTCTTCCAAGTCGATAACGGCCTCCTGCAATTGCTGAAGCTGCCTACGGCGGTACTCCAGGTCGTTCATCGGGTCTCCAGATTGCTGCTCGATAAGGTTCTCCTCACCGGTCGCGGAGATGTCGAGCAGAACCATGCGGCCACTGACACGCTGTTCGAGGTTGATGTACTCCTCAAGCTCGAGGTTGGGCCAGAAGTTGACGAGCTGAATGCGCCCATTCGTGGAGCCGATTCGATCGATACGTCCGAAACGCTGGATGATACGGACCGGGTTCCAATGGATGTCGTAGTTGATGAGAGTATCGCAATCCTGCAGGTTTTGCCCTTCGGAAATGCAATCCGTGGCGATCAGCAAGTCGATTTCGCCCTCGTCTGTCAGTTCCGCGGGCCGCTCTTTAGAGCGCGGCGAAAAGCTGCTCAGGATGGTCGAGAAGTCGGCGCGCAATCCGGGCAGCGTCGTCTTGTTGTGGCCGGCGCCAGTCACCAGTGCGCTGTGCAAACTGAGACTCAATTGCGCCCAATCCGCCAGCTCGCGATAGAGGTATTCGGCGGTGTCGGCGAAGGCGGTGAAGACGAGGATCTTGCGATTGCCGGCATTGATCGGTTTGCGGACCTTCTTCTGGATCAGTTCGCGTAACCGGTGCAGCTTGTCGTCGCGCCCGGGAACGACCTGCCGAGCGGTGGACAACAGCGTGTCGAGCCGGTTGCGGTCTTCGATTAAGTCCTGCCGCCAGCGCACGCGATCGACATCCTGCAGGAGCACCTTGACCTCGCGCCCGATAAGCAGCGTCTCGAAGGCAGGATCATCGACCTCAATATCCTCGATAGAGATTTCGTCGACCGACGCGTCGTGTGCATCGAGCCGCGCGAGCATTGCGTTGACGTCATCAAGCTGACGCTTGATGGTAAAGGCGAAGGAGGTGACCGCGCTCTCCATTCGTTTCAAGATATTGACGCGCAACAAGTGGATCAGGCTTTCCTCGCGGTCAGCCTGGCGAAACACACGCTGGCCGCCATGCAGCCGCGTGCTGTACTTCTCGTCGTAGGCCGCCTGCTTGTGGGGCAGCACGTACCGCAGGGGAGCGTAGGCGCTAAGGTTGAGACGCCGAATCTCGTTGTTGATCTCGCGGATGGACCGAAACTCGCCGGCGCGATCGACGTCGGCCTTGATGTTGATCGGTGGGAGACGCTCAGGGAATTGGCCCATTTCCAGTGTCCCGTAATACTTCTCGATGTGCTTGCGCGAACGCGCAATTGTGAGCAAATCGAGCAGTTTAAAATAGTCGAATCCGAGCATGTCCAGCAGACGCGTCGGCGTCCGATCATCTTCGAGCGCGAGCCAGCGGTTGAACTGGAGTTGAGCCTTCCGCGTGGTAGCCTCGACACTCGGAATTTGGTTTCCCGCGAGCGCCGTGTCGTCGCCCTCGGTGACAAAAGCGATCTGATTCTTGAGATCTGCTAAGCGGTTGTTGACCGGAGTAGCCGAAAGCATCAGCACGCGCGTTTTCACGCCCGCCTTGATGATGTCGCGCATCAGGCGGTCGTATCTGGTTTCGCGATCCTTGTGGGCGGCCTTGTTGCGGAAATTGTGCGACTCGTCGATGACGACGAGATCGTAGTTGCCCCAGTTTACGTGCGCGAGGTCAACGTCCCCGGAGCGCCCGCCGTCGCGGGACAGGTCTGTATGATTGAGAACGTCGTAATGGAGGCGATCGGCGGCGAGGCTGTTGCGGCGGTCGTTCGACTTGTACAGCGTCCAATTGTCGCGCAACCGTTTTGGCACCAGCACCAATACGCGGTCGTTACGCAATTCGTAGTATTTAATGATGGCTAGGGCCTCGAAGGTCTTACCGAGTCCCACGCTGTCGGCGATGATGCAGCCGCCCAAGCGTTCGAGTTTGTCGATCGCGCCAATGACTCCGTCGCGTTGAAACTTGAACAGCTTTTTCCAGACGGTTGAGTTGCGGATTCCAGTGGCGGACTTGACGATGCGTTCCTCATCCAGCTCGTCGCCGAGATCCTTGAAGAGATGAAAAAGGGTCAGGAAATAAACGAGCGACGGGGCCTTGTGGGCCATCAGCTGGTGCAGATGCCTCAGGAACGTGTTCTTCGCATCCGGCGTGGCGGACAAGCTATTCCAGAGTGAATCGAACCAGCTCCCAAGAACGGCACATTCGGCGTCGGTTTCGGCGCACTGAATCAAACTGAACCGGTTGCCGGGCGTGAGACCAAGACCATCCGTGGTAAATGCGCAGTGTCCAGTGAGGACCCGAGCGGGTTGATCGGCGCCGTTGCCGATGCCGATAAGCGATTGCGGTAGAGGCGTCGGCGCACAACGCAGATCGACCTTTTTGTCGATCCAGGCGGCGAGCTCCCGAGCCCGTGCCCTGATGTTGAGGCGGTTACGAAAGGGACGGTCGGCATCGCTCCCGAACAGTTGCGGTTCACTATCAGGATCGGTCGGGACGACCAAACGGCACGTTGCGACGTTTTTGAGAAGTTCTCTGGTCTCGGCGAACGCGAAGAGCGAGAATGCTCCGGTGGCGATGTCCAGCTTAGATTGTGGACGAAGCGCGGCGCGGACCTCGTCAATTACTCGGTCATCGCCGGTATTTTTGATGAGCTTCACGCCAGCCAACCTGGTCCGGTGACTAGCCGTTGGCGGGTCTGCGGTTGGCGACTCTGGACTTTCAGAACCGCTGGCTTTGAGGGATGGGAGCGAAAGGCTGTCAATGCAAATCTTTTCAATTCCCCTAAGCTGCGGCCGCGGTTTACTTAAGTGCCAGTGCGCCAGCTTGACAGATATTTTTTCTGCTCGTCGGTCAGCGAGTCGATGCTGATCCCCATCGCCGCGAGCTTCAGACTTGCCACCTCATTCTCGATTTCCTGCGGCACTTCATGAACTTTGACTGGCAGTGGTTCTCCCACCGCGGTCCAGCTCGCGGCCAGTGCCTGGGTCGCGAAGCTCATGTCCATTACCTGCGCGGGGTGCCCTTCGGCGCACGCGAGATTCACTAACCGCCCCTGGCCGAGCACATAAACCGTCCGCCGATTCGGCAGCACGTAGGCGTCGACGCCTTGGGTGATGTTGCGCTCGACTTTGTTAGCGCTATCGTTGAGGTAAGCAATATCGATTTCGACGTCGAAATGGCCGGCGTTACAGAGAATCGCACCGTCTTTCATCAGGTTAAAGTGCGCTGGGCCGAGCACCGAACGGTCGCCGGTGGCGCTGACGAAGACATCGCCGATTTTTGCCGCCTCAAGCATCGGCATCACCCGAAAACCTTCCATTGCCGCTTCCAGCGCCCGAATCGGATCCACCTCGGTCACAATCACTTCCGCCCCCAGACCGCGCGCGCGAGACGCAATCCCCCGTCCGCACCATCCGAAGCCAGCGATTACCATCACCGAGCCCGCGACCAGAATGCCGGTTGCCCGGATTATGCCATCGAGGGTCGATTGCCCCGTGCCGTAGCGATTGTCGAAGAGATGCTTGGTCTGGGCATCATTGACAGCAACCACTGGAATGCGCAGGGCACCGTCGTGTTCCATCGCGCGCAGCCGACTCACGCCGGTGGTGGTCTCTTCCATACTGGCGCGCACGTCTCCCGCCTGCTCGCGAAATTCTGTATGCAGCAGACTTACCAGATCGGCGCCGTCATCCATCGTGATGGTCGGCCGACGCGCGAGCGTGGCGCGCAAATGGTTATAGTAGGTGTCACGATTTTCGTCATGAATCGCATATACGGCAATGTCGTAGTCATTCACCAATGCGGCGGCGACGTCGTCCTGGGTGGAGAGCGGGTTGCTCGCGCAGCAAATCACCTCGGCACCGCCAGCCTTGAGCGCCCGCAGCAGATTGGCGGTTTCGCAGGTGACGTGCAGACAGGCACCGAGGCGCTGCCCCTTAAGTGGCTGGTCGCGGCTGAAACGCTCGCGAATAAGGCGCAGTACCGGCATCTGCCGGTCGGCCCATTCGATGCGTTTGCTTCCGATTATGGCGAGACCAAGGTCACGAACATCGTGGCCGTTCGTAGGCATTAGCTTCCTCCTGAGCAGATGGCGCAATTCAAAAGCGAGAAACGGACGAAAGGGCGTGGGAGACAGGAGCGCAGGGGAGTGACGAGAGACAAGCTAAGAGCGCGGCCAGAACACGTTCCAGTGGCAGCGCACAAGCTTTGGTTTTCTCTCAATCCTCGCTCCCTTTTAACGATTCCGTTCATCAGCGGGCGCCGTTCACTCCAAAGGCGCTCTGCAAAGGATCCACCATATCGACCCGTTCCCAGGGGAAGAACCCATCGTGGGGAACGCGCCCAAAATGGCCGTAGGCGGCAGTAGCTTGATAAATTGGCCGCTTCAAATTAAGCGTTTTGATTATCGAGGCGGGGCGGAAATCGAACAGTTCGCGCAGCGCCGATGAGAGGCGATGTTCCGGAACCGTTCCTGTACCGAGGGTGTCAATCAATAGCGAAACCGGCTCGGCGACGCCAATCGCATAGGCCACCTGGATTTCGCATCGACTCGCCAACCCGGCGGCGACTACGTTTTTCGCCACATAACGTGCCATGTAGCAGCCCGAGCGATCGACCTTGCTCGGATCCTTGCCCGAAAATGCCCCGCCGCCGTGGCGGCCATAGCCGCCATATGAGTCGACGATAATCTTGCGGCCGGTCAGGCCACAGTCGCCATGCGGGCCGCCAATAACAAAGCTGCCGGTGGGATTTACGTGATACACTGTTGCTTTGTCGAGATATTGTTCCGGAATTGTATGCTTTATCAGCTCCTCGATAATCGCTTCCTTAATTGTCGTATGGCCGACACCCGGATGATGTTGAGTCGACACCACGACGTGAGTAACGCCGACCGGCCGGCCATCCACATAACGCACCGTCACCTGACTCTTACCATCGGGGCGCAGAAAATCGATTTTCTTCTCACGCCTGAGGCGCGCCAGGTTCTCCATCAGCCGATGGGCCAGTGAGATCGGCAGCGGCATTAATTCGGGCGTTTCATCGCAGGCGAAGCCGAACATCAATCCTTGATCACCGGCCCCTTGCTCCTTGAAAAGACCCTCACCTTCGGTAACGCCCTGGGAAATATCGTGCGACTGCGGTTCAATCGCAGTAAGCACCGCGCACATATTGCCGTTGAAGCCAACTTCGTCGCTGTCGTAGCCGATTCTGAGCGCGGTCTGCCGCGCAATTTTTACAAAGTCGGGGCTGGCCTTTGAAGTAATTTCCCCCGCCATGACGATTATGCCGGTCTTCGCCAGGGTTTCCAGTGCCACCCGTGAATTCGGGTCTTCGGCCAACAATGTATCGAGCACTGCGTCTGAAATCTGGTCGCACATCTTGTCGGGATGACCTTCCGAGACCGATTCTGACGTAAACAAAAAATCCTTAAGTGGCATTAACGACGACTCCTTGAAACCTGGTCCGAGCAAGGCCGATTCATTGCGAATTGAGGCAAGATTGAGCTTTCCGCAATTGCTTTTCAGTCTGGAATGCTGTGAATGCTTACATTCCGTATGTGACGCTATAGGTAATCGTGAAAGGCCGCTCTGGTCAAGAATCTCAGGTTAACCATCGGCCAGCGATTCGATTAATCCGGCGACAATGTTTGCGCCAAAAGAGCCGGTTCGACAATTATTCTTCACCAAAACGTGATTCGAACAGCGATCTAAGGGCGGATAGAGCCTCCTGGGCATCGCTGCCTTCGGCCCGAACCTTGAGCTTGGTACCCTGCCCGGCACCCAGCATCATCAGGCTGGTGACGCTGCGCGCGTTAACCTCCTGCCTACCATTGGAAAGCGTCACGGCCGAACTGAATTGCCGAAGCGCCTGGGCTACCGTTGATGCAGCCCGGAGATGAAGTCCCAGCCGATTCTTGATTTCCAGGGTAGTTTCCGCCGCGTCCACGAATACTACGATAAAGGCTCGAGGCGGCTGGGTAAACGTCCCTGCCAGCGCAACACACTCAGATGACGCGTAGCAAACCTGCTTTACTCATGCGCCGCTGCGAGAACTGACGCCCTGAACGCGGCCATTTGCAGTCTCCGCCTCACCCACGATTCCCTTGGTAAATAATTCCCGCAGACGACGCTCGAGCTCGACTTTTCGTGTGACATGCTCGCGTTGCGACCATTGGCGCATTGGCAGTATCGCCTTCGCCATGTTGCGATGGCCTCCGGCATTGCCGATATCGCTGAATAGCCGTTTGACCAGGTCGCCGGCGTTAGCGCGTCCAAGACCATGATTACGCACCGCGATAACCAGGTTTGGCCCCAGTTTGCCAGCGACCGCGACCCATTGCACGCCTTCGAATTGCAAACAAAAATCGGCGACTTGTACAATCAAATCGTCACGGTCGACCTCCCCCAGATAAATCGCAATCAAGCCGTCGCGGATTTCCAACCGGCGCATCGCATGTGACAGTGTTCGCGCGAATTGGATGGGCAATTCCGGGCGATCAATCTGCCGAAGCAAGTGGTAGTTGGCCAGTGGATAGAGATGGACGAAAGCCTGTATGTCGTTTTCGGTGACCCGCCGCGATAATCCCAGGGTGTCACTGCGGATCCCATAGAGCAGTGCCGTCGCGAGCCGCTCGCTTATCCGCTCATCAGCCGTGATGAGGTACTCAGTCATGATGGTGGCGGTTGCGCCGTAGCCCGCGCGAACGTCTTCAAACGGCGAGACGCCGAGTTGGTAACCGGGGTGATGATCGATAACAATGTCAGAGCGCGGCAGCTTGGGTCCGAAATAGGCCGGCTCCACGTCGACCAACGCGATCTTGTCATAGCCTCGCAATTCGCCGGTAGCGGCCGGGGCTATCTCGATTTCCAGCAAATGCGCCATCGTCAGATTTTCCGGCCGCGTTACTGGAGTGAAAGCGAAAATCGGGGTGGTCTGTTTGTTGCGGCCCAGCAAGGCGCGTAGCGCAATCGCGCTCGACATTGCGTCCGGGTCAGGGTCATCCTGCAAGACAACGGCTATACGGTCGCTTTCGGCGACCAGCGCGCGAAGTTCCTTAATTTTTTGCCTGGTGAGTGCGTGATCCATACAATTCGGACTGTAACGGTTTTAAGCAAAACCGGGTCCGGGGCCTCTGAAACAGGGAGTGGAGCCCGTTCATGGGGCGCACCCTCGATTCGAGGCAGCAGATTCATCGGAATTGCCCTAGCACAGAGGCGAAGGACTCTTCAATCCTGTAGAATGGCGATAATCCGCAGAAGAATGAGTATTCCGCGTTTGTCCCGCCGGTTCAATGGAAAATAAATGCCAGATCTGCCAACGGCCAATAAGCCAATGGCTCCTCAGAATCACCGTGGAAGACGCTGCCGGTTACGCCGAGACCGCCCACGTATGCGCCAATTGCGGCGTAAAACTGAGGCTCGCGTCTGAGCACATTCGTGACCTGCAGATTGACCCGTGGATGCATGAGGCGGTCGCCCGGGTGTTGCGAGGCCGCGGTTAATGGGGCTTGCAAGGCGCGCCCGCCGCGCTCAGCGCGGGCAATAGAGTGCCGGACGGAAAGGCGAGTATACAAGCAATGTCATCTGCACCTCAGGCTCATCAGCAACTGGACTTATGGCCCTACGAAGAAGCGCGCAAGCTGGGCGAACGCGTGCGCAACTACGAGCCGCAGCGGCCGGTCATTTTTCAAAGTGGCTTCGGCCCTTCGGGCCTGCCGCATCTGGGCACGATGTGTGAAATTCTGCGACCGTCATATGTGAGGCACGCATTCGAGGTGCTCGGTGATGTCCATTCGAGCCGACTCGTCGTGTTTATCGATGACATGGACGGGTTGCGAAAAGTGCCCGAGAATATCCCCAACCGAGAAGCGACGGCGCCTTACCTCGGCTGGCCGGTCTCACGGATTCCAGACCCGTTCGGCCAATGCCACGACAGTTTCGCCTCCCATATGGTGGCGCTGCTCGGGACGTTTCTGGAGCCGGTCGAAGTCGAGTATGAGCTTTTACGTTCGAGCGAGATGTACGCGCGCGGCCGCTTCGACCAGGGGCTAAGGCTGATTATCGCGAAACATCAGGAAATTACGGCTATTGTCACACCAACGCTGCGCGAGGAGAACCGCGCCGGGTGGTCACCAATAATGCCGCTCTGCCCTCAATGCAGCCAAATAAATTCAACCTTGGTGACTGCCTACCACCCCGAGCGCGCCGCCGTCGAGTTTTCGTGCCAACGTACTTTTGGGGGAGCGCATGGCTGCGGCTTCACCGGCGAGCAATCGATTCTGGGCGGGTTGGCCAAGGTGCAATGGAAAGTAGACTGGGCCCTGCGATGGTACGTGCTCAAGGTCGACTATGAGTTGTACGGCAAGGACCTGATCGATTCGGCGCGATTGTCGGCGCAGATTTTGCGGCTCTTGGGAGGGCAGCCGCCCCTCGGATTCCCCTTTGAGATGTACCTGGACGAAGAGGGACACAAGGTTTCCAAGTCGATCGGGCGCGGTGTTGGTGTTGAACAATGGCGCCGTTACGCACCAATTGAAGTGCTCAAGTATTTCCTGATTTTGAATCCCCGGCGAGCTCGCAAACTTTTCCTCGAAACTATTCCCCAATACGTCGACGAATACCTGGCCGCGCTGCGCGAATGGGCCCAGGCCGACGAAGCAGTACGGCGCAATTCACCACTCGAATTCGTGCTGCAGCGCACCAGTGCGCGGCGTTTCAATTCGACGCTTAGCTTCGCCCTCGTGATGAATCTGGTGCCGGCAATTGGCACCCATGACCGCGCCCTGCTGTGGAAATACGTCATCAGCTATGACCCAGCGATCGCCAACGATTCAGACACCGAAGGGATGACGCGTAGTCTTGTCGAATGCGCGCTCAACTTCTATCAAGACTTTGTCGAACCAGCGAAAAAGCCGTACATGCCGGCCAATTCAGAACGCCCGCAACTACGCGCATTGATAGACTGGCTCGACGCGAACCCCGACGCACCGGCAGAGGAGATCGAGCGGCAAATTTATGACCTCGGCCGCGCCTACTACGCTAAGCCCGGCAATATTTTCCCGTTGCTCTATAGGGTGCTATTGGGGCAGGAGCGCGGCCCCCGCCTGGGCGCATTCATTCGGCTCGCAACACCGGAGAAGATCTCGGCGGCGTTGCGCAGCCATTTGGATTAATTCGTGCTTCTTTAACACTTACGGCACGATATAAAAGCAACCAATCCTCGGCGGACGGAACATTCGGAAACGTCGCGATTCGGTGTCAAGATCGTTTGTAGACTCGTTTGCCGCTCCCTCACGCATTCCTGATAGTTAGACCGCCGTCCACCGGAATCACCGCTCCGGTGATGTAAGACGCCGCCGGCAAGCACAGGCTGAAGGTGATATGGGCTACCTCTTCCGGATAACCGTATCGCTTCAGTGCAGTGCGGCGCCGCGCGAATATCTCCTTGTGCTGCTCTGGGATGGAATCAGTGAGCGCTGTACGGATCGGCCCGGGGCAAATACAGTTGACGGTGATACCTTCCGGACCCAGATCGACGGCCAAGGCGCGCGTCAGCCCAATCACTCCGGTTTTGGCCACCACGTACGGTGTGTCCCCCGGCGTTGCCCCTAGAGCTTCGGTGGATGCGATGTTCACGATTCTGGCGGCGTCGGATTTCCGGAGAAAGGGCAGTGCGGCCCGGACCAGGAGTTGTTGCGCCGTCAATAGACCGCCCAGCGCTCGTTCCCACGTAGCTTCGAAGCGATCATCGTCGAGGGGACGAAAAGCACCAAATCCGGCGTTGTTGATCAGGATGTCGAGTCGGCCAAATCGCCCGGCAACTTCTGTTATCACGCGCTCAATCTCGGCCGCGTCGAACACATCGAGGTGCCAGCCTTCCGCCTTGCCTCCCTCCGCCTGAATCTCTGCGACGACGCTTTCGATTCCGGATTGGTTGATATCGGTCACAGCCACTAATGCCCCTTCCTGGGCGAACACACGAGCGGTCGCGCGTCCCATTCCGCTCCCCGCGCCGGTGACCAGTGCTGCGCGACCCTTAACCGAACGATCAAGCTTTCTGAGCGCTTCCACGTTTGCTCCTTCAGACAAGCCATTCAGTGATAAACATCTGCTCCGATAAACGTTGTTTGCAAAACTGGCGTCAGTTGCATTACGAAGTCTGCGGACGTATGCCCAAGATCGGTACGGCGGCGTGGCGCGGCGCTACGCACAAAAAGGAGGCGGCCGAGCCCATCACGCAAATCAAACCGCACAGCTCATAACCGGCGGTATAGGTGCCAGTCACGTCTGTCATCCATCCTACCAGCTGGGGGCCTACGAAGAGTCCAAAGGTTAGCGCGAAGCCGAGCCAGCCGAACAACGTGCCGAAGCGCTTAAGACCGAGCGTTTCAACAGTAAGCAATGGACCGAGCGCGACCGGTGACGCGCCGGCGATGCCGACGATGATAAGCCATAGGATCAGCATCGCTGGTTGCGCAGCGTTAAGCAGGATCGGCACCGAAGCCGCAATCATGACGAAACCGATCGCAAGGGCGTTTTTTCCGCCGATACGATCACCCAACGCTCCCATTACAACTTTTCCCACCGCGGCCATTCCCAACACGATGCTGACGACGAGTGTCGCTGCGCGTAGGCTGTAATGGAGTCCTTCGAGGAATGCGACCAAATGATGGAACGTGCCTCCGGCTGCCAATCCGAACGACATCTCTGCTATTGCCAACATCCAAAATGCGCGCGTCCTGAGTGCTTCACGGACCTCGTAGCCCGGCAATATCTCACCCTGGGCTGCAACGGAATGCGAACTCGTGTTGGCTGGCCGTGTGCGCACCACAAAAAGGAGCAAGGGAATGACGAGTAAAACAACAGGGACTGCCACTGCGAAGTAGCCTGCCCGCCAGCCGTGGGCCGCAATCGTGCTGCCAACTATCAGCGTCATCGCCATGCCGCCGGATTCCATTCCGAAAGTTACGAGGCCGAGCGCCATCCCCCGGCGGCCGGGGAACCAATTCACTATCACCAGAGAAGCCGCGAGCCAGGTCGCCGCGCCGAGCCCGATTCCAATTAGAATTACGGACGCTAACAGGGTGCCGAATGTGTGTGAGCTACTGGCGCCGAGCAAGCCAAGGACGGCGATGATCGCGCCGGACCCCATCACCCAGCGCGCTTCGATGCGGTCGAGCAGCCATCCAGCAATTGGCGCTGAAATTCCAACCGCCAGAGACAACCCACCAATAATCGAACCGACGCGCGCATGGCTCCAGTTAAACGCCTTAAGCAATGCGGCAAGGAAGATTGGACCTGTGTTGTAGCCGCCGCCCCATAGGAAGAACAGCGCAACGAAGAGGCTGGCTGCTATCGTCCATGCCCGGCGATTTTCAACTGTGCCCATCGCAGACTCCTCAGCTCGGCTGCGCGGCGCTCCGCCTGGCGCGCGTTTTTCCATAGTTGCCTCCGCGCGAGGCTGGCCGCATCGATGCGGCAACCTTCATAAAATGGGGGCTCCAAAAAGCGGTTAACTAGTCCCACTTCCAGCGGCCGACCAGAGCGAATTATTGGGCCGAAAGGGACGAAACGTCAAAGCTTCGGCCGGGCCATCCTGGGTTTGTTTTTCAAATGCTCACGGCCAAAGATGTTGCTTAGACGGCTTGTCAGCTTCGCCATGTCGGCAGCACCGACCCGATTTCGTATGAATTTCGTCAAGGTTCCATCCGGTTAAGTCGGCTAATGTTCGTTGCTTCGCTCTCTCGCTGGTTGCACAACAGCTCGAAATAACTGTTCGCGGCCGCTCAGGTCGGGGGTAAGCGTATCCCGGACAAGGGAATTCTTGATAATTTTTTTGGCCAAGCCTAACTACATTGTCAGAGTTTACAGTTTCATCGTCCGCACGTTAGAGGCCGCTAGGGAGGCGCGCAAATGGCGATAATGATCACCGGTGGAACCGGCTTTCTCGGATCCTACCTGACCCGCTACCTCGTGCGCGAAAAAGGCGTCGCCGGCAAGGAACTGATCCTGTTCGACCGCTATCCTAATCGCGAACGGATTGGCGAGCTGGCGAATGACGTCATCATGCTAACCGGCGACATTACCGAACCGTCGGAAATCGCCGCGGCAATGAAGACCTACAACGTCGACCAGGTATTTCATCTCGCGGCGATTCTGGGTGATCCAGCGCCCGCCCAGGTGGTTTCATATATGAAGGTGATGTGCGATGGCACGCTGAACGTGTTCGAGGCCTCGCGCATCTTCGGGGTTAAACGTGTGGTCTATGCCAGCTCGGTCGCGGTCTATGGGCGCGCGAGCTTTCGGGGCAAGAAAACCACGGACGAACTCGACGAGGACGATCCGCCCGCTCCTGGCACATTCTATGGCATGTGCAAATTGTATTCGGAAAATCTGGGTGCACTGTTTGGGCGGCGCTTCGGCCTCGAAACGGTCGGATTGCGCCCGACCTCTGTTTTCGGACTTGGCCGTGGGGCGCGCGGCTCTTACGCCAGCGGATTGTTACCACCACAGGACGTCCATTATATGGTCCTGCCCGAACTGGCCGCGCTGGGCAGAGCGGTGGAGATGCCGCCGGATGATACCGAGTCGGATTGGATTTATGCCGCCGACGCCGCGGATGCTTGGTATCGCGCGATGACTACGCCGAATCCTTCGCGCAGGGTCTATAATATGGCGGCCGAGCGGCGGCGGATGGCCGATGTCACTGACCATCTGCGCAAGTTGCTGCCGCAGGCCCAAATCACAATTTCCGAGAAGCGTGTCCCAACTACACCGAATATGAATTGCGATAACCTCAAAAAGGACCTTGGCTTCCAGCCCCGCTATTCAATGGAGTCCGGCATGACCGTCTACCTCAATATGGTGCGCAAGACCGCCGGCCTGCCCCCGATAAGCGGATGAAATGACCGATGATTTGACGCGGGTCCAATTTCGCATCGCGCTGACTGAACCTGCCGCTTATGAGATGCCCTTGAACGCCAGTCGGCGCGCCTCTTTCTCTATAGCAGAGCGTTGATGGCTGCCGATGCTCGATTCACATGTTGCTAGTCACTTCATTAAGAGAAGTGAACGGAAGCGATCGATGCGGGTGAAAGGTGAGATTCAGGTTCCTCATGGCCGGGGCAGCAGAAGCTATGGCTGCTGCTGTGGATTACGGTTCGTTCCAACTCGCCGTGGCTTGTCACGATTCCTCGCACACAATTCAGACCAGGTCTGCAAGAAGCTGGGGTCGCGTTGGCGAAATCAGGGCTGGTAGGCATTTAAATCGCCAAAGCTCAAATGCTGTGACTGGGTCAAACACGCGGGTGAGCAAACGGAACGAATCGAAGTGGCGGGAAGGCGAAACTTCTAATCCTGGCGCTTTTCGGCGCGCATTCGCTCATTGATCAGCATCGCGTTCAGCGCAGCGGTCCGTTTGACCGGATAAGTGGCGGGTTTTTCGAGGTCCTTGTAACGCTGTTCCAATTTCGCCAATGATTCGAGTAGCTGCTCGCGCGTTTCGCTAAGCGCGGGCCGCTGGCCAATTCGATACCCCTCATTAAGCTGGGGCTGCATCATCGGCAGTACTTCACGCGATGGCGGCTTGAACTCGCGCGCAACGGTAGTGACGCCTTCATCAGCGAGACCGATGACGTCGGCATAAAAGCCGCCGTTCGAATTGAAGGCTCGGAACCATTGCTTGCGGCCGGGCAGGGTGATCTTATTGGTTGACGTTTTCATGCGCGGGATACCGCGAAATTCCGCCAGCTTGTAGGCCAGGTCGAGCGAAGGCGCATCGGCGCTCACCACCATTGCTGTACCGACGCCGAACGCGTCGATCGGCGCGCCTGCGCGAATCAGGTCGCGGATTCGAGACTCGTCCAGATTGCCACTGGCGAAAATCGAAACGTCTTGCAAGCCGTTTTGGTCAAGGATACGGCGCGCTTTGACGCTGAGGTCGGCGAGGTCTCCGCTATCAAGCCGCACCCCCTGCAATTTGAAGCCTTTGTCGCGCAAATCGCGGGCGATCGCCGCAGCGTTTTCAACCCCGCGAACGGTGTCGTAAGTGTCAACCAGCAAGGTGCTGAGACGGGGAAAAAGCTCAACAAAATGTTCAAAGGCGTCGCGCTCGCGCTCGTGCGCCATGATATAGCTGTGCGCCATCGTGCCGTAGAGCGGGATATGGTAGCGGCAGCCCGCCAACACATTGGAGGTGCCAACAAAGCCCGCCAGGTAACTGGAGCGCGCTGCGACTAGACTTGCGTCGGCGCCCTGGCTCCGCCGCAATCCGAAATCCACCAGCCGCCGTCCGCGGGCGGCGATAACCGAGCGTGCCGCCTTGCTCGCAATCAGTGTCGCGAGCCCAATCTGGTTCATCACCAAACTCTCTACTAGCTGAGCCTCAATCAACGGACCCTTGATTTCAAGAATCGGCTCATCGGCAAAAAAGATGGTGCCCTCGGGCACCGCATCAACTTCGCAGGTGAAACGAAGATTGCCGAGAAATTGGAGGAAATCAGCACTGAAGAGTTTGAGCGCATCCAGCGAGTCGAGCGCCGGCTGGCTGAATTGGAATTGTTCCAGCGCCTCTAGCAGCCGCTCCAGTCCGGCCGCCACCAAAAATCCCCGGCGCGGCGGCATCCGCCGCACACTGAGGGTGAAACATGCCCGTTGGTTAAACCCCATTTGGAAATAACTGGCCGCCATCGTCAGCTCATACAAGTCGGTGAGCAGCGGCGTTTCGTCGGGTTCGAAGCGGAGGTCAATAGGCATTGTCGATCGCCACGTGAGCGGACTATGCGTACTTAGCCAAATAATGTACTGCCTCGTAAATAGCCACAGCGAGCGGTGCGTTCTTGTCTATCATCCTGACCCCGGTGGAGCGAATCGCGTCCCGTCTGTGGCGTGCAGGTAAAAAGACCTTCGTCGAAACCTCCGTGCCATTTGAGTTCCGGCAGCGCCACTGAGTTCTAGCCGCACCACAAGGCCGAGCACCCTGAAGACGGGCATATCTTCGGCTGCCTCTTGCCCTCGGGCCTGTTGCTGAGGCTTCGCTCACAGGATTACGGAAACCAACATCGCTTGGATGTTACTGAGAGCAAGGGACGGAATACTGGAATGGCTGTCTGTCAGTTAGTCAGCAGACCGGTATCATCGCTGTGGTTCGGGCGGCATAGGTGGTTGCGGTGGCGGCGCTTGAGCTGCGGTTTCGTGGACGATGCGGGTCTCGCCAGGGCGGCTATCACGGATCGTCTCGCTCATTTCGCGCAGCCGTTGCGCCACCAAATAATTGATTGTTCCCTGCTGCTCAAGAGTGCCGGCGCGCACGCCCGTCAGAATTTCGATTCCCTGGTCAATTGTTTCGACCGGGTAAACATGGAACATCCCATTCTCGACCGCCTGCAGCGTATCGGGGTCGAGCATCAAATTGCGCAGGTTGCTGCGCGGCAGCAGCACCCCTTGGCGGCCGGTGAGCCCTACCGCTTTACATACACGGAAAAAGCCCTCAATTTTCTCGTTGGCCCCGCCGATAGCCTGGACATTGCCGTACTGGTCGACCGAACCCGTTACTGCGAGGTCCTGGCGCAACGGCACTGCGCTCAAGGCCGAGAGCAGACCATACAGCTCCGTCGAGCTGGCACTGTCGCCGTCGATCCCCGAATACGATTGTTCAAAGCAGACACTCGCCGACATCGTGACCGCCCGTTGCTGGCCGAAGCGTCCGCGCAAGAACCCGCCCAGGATCATGATGCCCTTGTCGTGGGTCGAACCCGACAGCCGGGCCTCACGCTCGATATTAATCACTCCCGCCTGGCCCACGCCGACACTGACCGTCACGCGCGACGGCCGCCCAAAGGCATAGCCGCCGACGTCGAGCACCGCCAGGCCATTGATCTGACCGACGCTGGTCCCATCCAAGTGCACAATGAGCGTGCCGTTGGCGATCAGGCGCCGGATTTCCTCCTCAATGAAATTCAGCCGCATCACACGCTGCACTAGCGCGCGATGGACGTGTTCCGGCGCAGTGCGAGGTGCGCTGTCGGCCTGCGCGAAATAGGCGGCTTCACGCACCAGGTCGTCGATGGGCTCCAATGAGCTGGCGATCCGGTCGCGATCACCGGCCAGGCGCATGCCGAATTCGACCACCCGCTTGATAGCGTCGCCGTCGAACGGAGGTAGATTCTCGCGGCGGACCAGCCCACCGACGCGCGCGGCATAGCGGCGCGCCGCGTCCCGATCGGCATCGACCACGGGGAGAATCTCGGCCTTGACTTTGAACAATTCGGCGAACTCAGAGTCATAAAAGTATAACAAGTTGTAAAGATAGCGGCCGCCCAGCACGGCGAGCTTGGCATGAACCTCGATTGGCTCCGGCTTGAGCCCGCTGACGCTGAAGAACGGGAAGGGCTCGTAAGTCTCTAACGTCATGCGGCCGGTCTTGAGGGTGCGCTTGAGGGTTTTCCAGACGCCGGGCTCGACCGCTGCGTCTTCAAGGTCGAAAACCAGGAAGCCGCCATGCGCGCGCAAGAACGAGCCGGGGATTATCCGTGTGAAGTTGGTCGCCGAACGGCCGAGCGGATCCATCCAGCGCTCGATGGTGCCGAACAGATTGCGATAAGTTGGCGCATCCTCGCAAATTACAGGCGCCCCTTGCCGGCCGGAATTGTCCACCAGCACGTTAACCAGGTATTCCCAAAACCGGCCCTCAGCCGACAGACGCGGAGCCGGAGTTTTCTCTGCCGGCGTTTCCTGGCTTTCGCGGAAGTTCTCAAGATGACTCAGCATATGTTCGCCGACTTCGTCGAGATAGGCCGATACCGCTGAATTGCTAAAGAACTGTTTGAGTGCCGTGATCGCGGGCGTAATCAAACGGGCTGCGAAAGAACGCTCGATCGCGCGAATATCGGCGACCAGTTCATGCATCACCTCCTGCTGGCGCAGCATGATGCTCGCCAGCTCACCCTGCAGTTCACTCTGCACCTTGGCCAGACGCTCTCGTTCCTCATCGGGCATGGCCTGCATCTCGCGCTGGAGCTCCTCTGGCGATTCCGGCACTTTGCCCCGGATAAGGGGAATGAAGACAACCTGGCCGTTGGCGGTGCTCTGGAGTGCAAAGCCGCGTTCGCGGGCGCGCGTCTCAAAGTTGCCAAACAGCTCCTGTGCGCGCCGATTGTACTTCTCGCGCAATGCGGCGCGCTCCTGGTCGAAGTCCTCGCGCCGAAAAGCCTTGGGCAATTGATCGAGCACGAAGTTGACCAATTCCTGCATGCGCGTGCGCAATTCGTTGCCCTGGCCGGGTTTGAGATATAACGCGACTGGCGCCTCGGGGCTGCGAAAATTATTGACGTAAACCCAGTCGCCAGGCGTTGGCGCCCGCGAGGCCTGCTCCTCGAGCAGACGCAGAACCGTGCCGCGCTCCTGGCGCGTGCGCAGACCGGTCACGAACACGTTGTAGCCGGGTGCGTCGATGCCGATTGCCAGCCGGATCGCATCGAGAGCGCGCTCCTGTCCAAGTAACCCATCACCATCGCCGCCCGCGGAGGCCATCTGCAGCAATTCCTCTGAGGTCAGCGGACAGGCACCGCGAAGCTCGCTGGAACCAAGCTCCGAATGCGATGGGGCAGGAGTAAAGCCCCGCGGCGAACCTTCGGAGCCGGCGTGTTTGTTCTGATGATCGTCAGTTTGCTCAGCCATAGAAACCTACAAGGGAGGACAACGGGTGATTGTCCCGCTGGCAGCAGTTAGCGCACTTCAATCTTGCGCCCGCGCGCCTTGGGCGCGAGCACTTCGAGTATGCCCGCGTCGAAACGGGCAGTCACACGTTCGATGTCGATGCGATGCGAAAAATCGAGAGTGCTCTCCGCCAGCCCCTGCATCATCGGAGCTCGCACCGCCAACCGCCATTCGCTGACTTCGACCTCGAGCTTCCGTGGGTCGGCATCCGGCAAGGCGATTTTGACCTGGTAATTTTCTTCATCTTCCGCGACCAGCGCCTTGCCAAAATTGGGCACCAGCCCCGGCCCCCGCCAGCGCTTGATTAGAAGATCCTCGAACACTTCGTTGAAGGCTCGATCGAACTTCTCTCCGACTATTGGAGCCGCCTGCCATTTGGAAGCCACGATGACAATTCTAACTGCTCGAAGCACCCTCCGCATAGGGCAGCGAAATGTTTGCCTATGTGTCTGCCCGCTGCCGGGGGGAACGGCCGGGCACTGCTTGCCCTCAGGGATTAAGCGGCGTATGGTGCGCTGGTGCCGACCTTTACTAAGATTCTTGCCCCGACGGATTTTTCCGAAGATTCCAAGCTTGCACTCAGCTATACGGTCACGTTGGCGCAGAAATTCTCATCTGAAGTCATCGTGGTCCACGTCGACCAGCCTCTGGCTCCGGTCATGGTCAGTGAACTGAATCCCGGTCTCGATGTCAGCACGATGAATCGAATCGCCGAGGAAGGGCGGCTGCTCGCGTTGAAGGAACTCGACGCAACGACTGCGCGCTTGCGCGAAAGCGGCGTCAAAGCGCGTGGACTGATGCGAGTTGGCGCGCCCTTTCTGGAGATCATCAACGCCGCGCAAAGCGAAGGTGCCGACCTAATCGTGATGGGCACGCATGGCCGCACCGGGCTGGCGCACGTGTTGATGGGCAGCGTCGCCGAGAGGGTGGTGAATAAGGCTCCGTGCCCTGTGCTCACGGTTCGTCATCCAGACCGCAAGTTCAAACACCCGCTCGACAAATAATCCCGAGGCGAAGCGCAGAAATAGAGCGAAATGACGCCCCCCTCGGACCTGCTTTTTAAGGTAGCAGTCCGGATGCGGAGCGTAATAGCTTCGGCCGCTGAAGTCGACGCAGCAAGATGCCCACCCCGATCCGCGCGTCTTCCGAAAACGGCGGCGTCTTAATCAGGTACAAAGCCAGACCTAGGGTTGGTCGACAACCGTGGTGACGTTGTCCTTCCTGCATCATCTGCGGCATAAACCGAGGCTCGACGATCACGCCACGACGCGCGGTAAAAAGTTCTGATTTCGTCTCGCGCCCCGCCACAATGAAGCCATGAAAGAATTTCGAATCACGATGCCGCCAGCGCGAAACTGTCCACGAAGTTTAGGTGCGCTTATAATGGCCGGATAATTGCTGGTGAATCTCTAATTCGAGTGCTAACATCTCTGAGTACGCGCCGAAGCTTGCAGCTCAAGGCGGAATCTGATTATCCACTCGCAAGCGTAAGGGGAGCACACCGCGTGACGCCAGATTCAGCAGCCAATGCCAATGTTGCTAGCCACACGCTCGTGCAATGGGTTGCCGACAGTGCGCGCCTGACGCAACCCGATAACATCGTCTGGTGCGATGGCTCATCGAGCGAACGCGAGCGGTTGCTACAGGAGGCGGTCAAGTCGGGTGTGCTGATTCCGCTCAACCCGCGTAAACGCCCCGGCTGTTACCTACATCGCTCCAACCCCAACGACGTCGCGCGCACCGAGCACGTTACTTTTATCTGCACGCCGTCGGCGGAGGACGCCGGGGTCACCAACCATTGGATGGCGCCTGACGAAGCATACAGCAGGCTGGGAACAATGCTGGAGGGCTCGATGCGTGGGCGCACCATGTACGTGATCCCGTACGTGTTGGGACCAGTGGGCTCGCCCTACGCGAAGGTCGGCGTTCAAATTACCGACAGCATTTATGTGGCGCTCAGCATGGGCATCATGACCCGAATGGGTGAGTGTGGCCTCAGCATGCTGGGTGATTCAGATGACTTTAACCGCGGCCTGCATTGCACGCTCGATCTTAATCCCGAGCGGCGCTTTATCTGTCATTTCCCGCAAGACAATACGATCTGGTCGGTCGGCAGCGGCTATGGCGGCAATGCATTGCTCAGCAAAAAGTGTTTTGCCCTGCGCATTGCCAGTTGGCTTGGACGCGACGAAGGATGGTTCGCTGAGCACATGCTGATCGTCGGTCTGCGCAACCCTGAGGGCCATACCCGCTATATCGCCGCCGCGTTTCCCAGCGCCTGTGGCAAAACCAATCTCGCGATGCTACTCCCCCCGCCGGCGCTCGGCCGATGGAAAGTCTTTACGGTCGGCGACGATATTGCGTGGCTGAGAGTTGGCCCCGACGGCCGGCTATGGGCGATCAACCCGGAAAATGGCTACTTCGGGGTCGCACCCGGCACCAGCGCGAAGTCGAACCCGAATGCGATGCGGATGCTCGCACATGATTCCATCTTCACTAACGTCGCGATGACACCGGACGGCGATGTCTGGTGGGAGGGGATGGATGTGGAACCGCCGCCAGAGCTGTTCGACTGGCAAGGGGACCAATGGCGGCCGGACTCGGCGGCCAAGGCAGCCCATCCGAACAGCCGCTTCACCACTCCCATCGCGAATAATCCAGTCCTCTCACCACACGTGGAAGACCCCTGCGGAGTTCCGATCTCGGCGATCGTCTTCGGCGGGCGTAGAGCAACTACCGCACCGCTGGTGCTTGAGGCCAAGGATTGGCTGCACGGTGTCTTTATAGGCGCAACAATGGGCTCCGAGACCACCGCGGCCGCGGCCGGCCGTGTTGGTGTAGTGCGCCGCGATCCGATGGCGATGCTGCCGTTTGCTGGTTACAACATCGGCGATTACTGGCGGCACTGGCTTGCGATGCAGCCCAGGATAACCGAGCCGCCCCGCATATTCATGGTCAACTGGTTTCGTAAAGACGTCCATGGTGCTTTTTTGTGGCCGGGCTTCGGCGAAAACCTGAGGGTGCTGAAGTGGATACTGGCGCGAATCGACGGTCGCGTCGAAGGCCGCGAAACGTTGCTAGGTACGGTGCCCGAACCTGCGGAACTCGATCTCTCGGGACTTGAGATAGCAGGTGAGCAATTACGCCTGGCGTTGGCGATTGACCGTGACGAATGGAAGACTGAAATGGCTTCGGTTGGTAAGTTCTTCGATCGCATCGGACGGTCCGTGCCGGAGCAATTGCGTGAACTCCATCGCGCTCTGAGCAACGCGCTCGAAACTGACCGCTCATGATTTGAGCGTCGTCCTACAGAGTAGTCGATTATGAGGGATAGCTTCGCAAGGCAGGAAGGCGATGGGACATTGGCGCGGCGCACGTTCATCGCTGAGGCGATAATGCTGCCGCTTGCGATAAAAATCGGCTTCGCGTTTGCCGCGGAGGGGACCGGCTCAGATACTGGCGCGCAGAGCGCAAGCAGTGATGTAATCGCTAAAGTATCGATCGCGGAATTCAGCGATTCCGGCACTGCGATCGGCCTCGCTGCGCGCGACAAGGTCATCAAGCGCGACGCCGAATGGAAAAAGCAACTCACCGCTGAACAATACAACGTGGCCCGCCAGGGGGACACGGAGCGGCCGTTCACCAACGAGTACGACGAATTGCGCGCGCAGGGACTCTATCGATGCGTTTGCTGCAGGACGGCGCTATTCAGCTCGGAGACGAAGTTCGATTCGGGCACTGGATGGCCGAGCTTCTGGAAGCCGATCGCGCCCCAGAATATCGTCACCCGCGCCGACCACTCACTCTTCATGGAACGCACGGAGGTTCGGTGCGCGCGCTGCGATGCGCATCTCGGGCACGTTTTCGACGACGGTCCGCCACCGACCGGACGGCGCTATTGCATCAACTCGGCGGCATTGAAGTTTGTACCATACGCCGCAGCGGGCAGAAGGGGTGAGTAATACACCTTTGATCCATTCCGAGACCACGCGCGTACCTTTAGAGGCCGAACAGTTGATTACCTGGTGAATGAAAGTAGGGCAAAGGAAGAGCTGAATGGGAGAGACGACGAGAAACGCGTTCGTTTTCACATGAAAAGGGGGAGGGTAGGTTCGATTTAGCCGCTATTGGCGCCGAAAATGCCAGCCGTTTTTATTCGGGGACGCCGCCCTGGGGAGCCTCGACCTGCTGTGGCGGCTCGCCTTCGTGGACGAAGAGCGCGTGCCAATGCGCACGAAACCACGGGGCCGCGTTACGCCATCCTGTGACGACACCGTTTACGTGCATGCCGTCCGGTTCGATCCTGCAGTCGAGATCGGCTACTTCGTGGACGGCGAATGTGTTGGTCCCAAAATAACCAGCGTGGGTGCGGTATTCATCGAAATCCAGGTCCGACCGCATCGAGGCATAGCGACGGCCGTCAGATGACAGCAGCGTCATCCGGCCCTCGGCATTGATGATTCGGTCGTTTTGTTCGATGCCGGCTTCAGTCAAGGTCAGCACGAAAGGTCCGTTGCCGATGCGCCGGTAGCATAACCGGTAAGTCTTGGGGGTCCAAAACCCAAGCTTGGCGCCGCCCGGCAGCCGCTCGAGTGAATCGAGATACTCGACCCGTCCCTCCCAGCAGCCCCGGAAAACCGCGGGTAGCACCGGCTGGCTGGGATAGACCTGCGCGGGTGGTGGTGCCGGCTGCGGCTGTGACTGGTAGATGGGCGCATGATACGCCGACGGTGGTGTTGCCGGCGGAAGCTGCGGGGAAATTTGCGGCAATGTAGCTACGTCCGAACCTGACGGCAGATGTGGAAGCGGAATAGCGCCAGGAGTCGGACGTGTATAAATCGGTGGCTGGCCCTGCGAGGATTGCGGTGGCAACTCGAATTGCTGTTGGGCGGGGGCACGTGTACCCGACAGCGCTACAAGCGCTGCCACCAAAACCAATACGTGCAGTGACCGCCCGTTCGTTGCGATTCTCATCACCATGCAATCAATGCTATTGGCTACGGCGGAACAATTCGAGTATGAACAGTGCCACCGACGACTTGGACTGCGGCGGAGCCTGAAAACGTAGGCACCAGGCTGAACGAAGTGGAGCCGTGCACACGAGTCTGCCGGACGGCCCGCGAGGGCCTGTTGGAGGTGTGCATTAAAGGAGGTTCGGAAAAGAATGAAGCTCGCTAACAAAGTCGCCCTGATTACCGGTGCCGCATCCGGAATGGGTAAGTCTGCTGCGCTCATTTTTGCCAAAGAAGGGGCCAGGGTCGCCGCGGTGGATATCGACTTCCAACAGGTGCAGCAGACCGCGTCCGAGATGGTAAAGGCCGGAGGGCAGGCGCTTGCGTTGCGCGCAGACGTTTCGAAATCAGAAGACGTGCAGAAAATGGTCGACGAAACGGTAGCTCATTTCGGCGCCCTCAATATCGTCTATAACAACGCCGGAATCGAGGGCGAATCGAATTTTCTCGCGAACATGACCGAGCCGCAGTTCGACCGCGTAATCGCCATCAATTTGCGCGGAGTCTTTCTGGGCATGAAGTACGCGCTGCCACATCTAATCAAGGCGGGCGGCGGTTCCATTATCAATCAAGCGTCAATCGCTGGAATGGTTGCCGCGCGCGGCGGAGCCGGTTATTGCGCCTCAAAGGCCGGCGTGATCGCGCTCACCCGGGTCGCGGCGCTCGAATACGGCCGTTACAACATTCGCGTTAACGCGATTTGCCCCGGCGCCATTGAAACGCCAATGGCTCAGCGGATTCGCAAGGGGCCGGCCGCCTGATCCCAAAGCAATCCAGCGGATTTCGGTACTCGGACGAATGGCGGAAGCCGAGGAGATCGCGAAGGTCGCGCTGTTCCTCGCCAGCGATGATTCGTCGTTCGCCACTGGCGCACCTTTCATTATCGATGGGGGATGGACCGTGAGTTAGCGGACATGCGCTCATATTCCAGCAGGCGGCGCTTATGTTCGAGGCCCCACCGATAGCCGGTGAGTTTGCCGTCCGCTCCGACCGCGCGATGACATGGAATCAACACCGCCAGCGGGTTCGATCCGTTCGCGTGGCCCACTGCTCGCGCAGCGCCCGGTTGTCCAAGCCGGCGCGCTATCTCACCGTAGGAGCGTGTCGCGCCGGGCGGAATTGCGCATAGCTCACGCCATACAGCCAGTTGGAAAGGCGTCGCGCGGATGTCGAGTGTAAGGTCGAGTGACGCGTTTGTACCGTCCACAAATGCGATCACCCGCTCTGCCACCTGCCGCATCGCGTTGTCGTCGCGCATGGTCTCTGCTTTGGGAAAATCCCGGCGCAGTTGCGATTCCAGATGAGCCGCGCATTGATGGAGTCCGAGCCAGCATATCCCATGAGTGGTAGCTGCGATTAGAATAAAGGCGAATTCCGAAGGCACCATCGTGTATGCTATGCGTGCGCCGCGCCCCCCGGCGGCATAACTTGCGCTGACGACGCTCAGCTTTCCGGCGAGCCCATCAGAGTACCGAAGATAATTTCCGCACATAATGTTCATTGTCGCTCGGCTCACTCCTGCTGTCGTTAACCTGGTTAACACCGGAGCGAAGCTACCGTGAGATATGAAAAAATCGCCGCTATACCGGCAACTTGATCTGTTCGCGTGCGAAACGGGCCACTGCGCGCTTGATGAATTCGCTCCGGACCGCGGCAATCAAATCGCTTGACCCTGCTTGGATGAGCACGGTCAGATTAATCAGATTACCGCTGATTCCCTCGAACAACACTTCCGGATCGTAACTGGAACGGTCTGGGATAACCGATGCCATCACTTCACGCGCGACTTCCCGGACGATACGTTCTACATGCACCGGGTCGTTCGAATTGAGCACGGCGAAATCAACTGGAATTGCAACTTTCCCGTCGGGAGCACGGTAATTGGTGACGATGCTGTCGACCAATTGCGAGTTGGGAACCACCACCACTTCGCTAGTGAGCATGCGGAATTTGCTGCTGCGCCACCCCAGCTTGAAAAGCTGACCCTCCTGTCCGCTTTGCAGCTTGACATAATCGCCAACTTCCAAAGATTTATCGGCGATTAGGAAAAATCCCGAGAATATGTTTTTAAGGGTTTCCTGTAACGCAAGCGCAATTGCGAGGGAGCCGATGCCGAGCGATGCGAGCAGCGGGCCAATCGAGATGCCAACGCTCTCGAGGAACATTAACAGGCCGAGTGCGATTATGATGCCGCGAACCCCACCGGTTACGAGGCCGTACCCTTCCGCGAACAGCGGGTAGCGGGTTGCCGCGCGGCGCAACCACAGCCTGGAAATCTTGTCGGCGAAGATTACCAGCGCCGCGACGACTCCGCCGGTCAGGATAACCGCAACATCGGCTCGCCAGACTTGTGGTAACGGCGCGATCTGCGCGGCAACCTCGATACCGCTGACGGCGATTGCGATCGTGAGCGCCGGCGCGATCGCGTCAATTAGCGAAGTGAGATGCTGAAGATGCGGACGCTGAACAACGCGACGGAACAGCCCCACAAGCACTCGCTTGAGGGCTAGCAGGGTGAGAATCCACCCCGCCAGCACACCAGCCGCAATCACCCATCGCGAGTCGACGAAATGTAAGGCGGTGCTGACGTCCAGGTTGGCGAGCATGGTCGCGGGAGGCGGTCTGAGCTAATAAGATGAGGTTCGCTCCCTACTCCCCCCGCCCTTTGACGAGCGGGGAACTCTTGGCTCGCGCTGAAGAAGAAGCCAGGTAGAGGATTCTCTGCTAACCCTTGGGCAGTTTCAGTATCCGTTCGCCGATAATATTGTGTTGGATTTCACTCGAACCGGCTGCAATCGTCAGTCCGCGAGCGGCTAGGGTTCGCTGCATCCAACGCCCGCTCTCCACGGCGCCCGGGGAGCCCTTGTCAACGGTTCCGAACGCTCCCAGCAACTCGTCAGCAAACATCGCGACCCGTAGATTGAGTTCCGTGGCGAAAAGCTTGCCGAAGGAACTCTCCGGTCCTGGAATCTTCCCTTTCAATTGCGAAGTGAGCGAACGATAGCGGCTCAGCCGAAGACACTCGGCTTCCACTGCGAATTGCGCCAACTTTTGCCGCACGTATGGATGCCGGTTGGCAGGCATGCCCTCAAATTCGATCCGGCGCGAAAGGTTGAGTAATTCGGTGATCGTTCGCTGGACTGGATGGCGTGTGCCGCCGGATATCCGCTCGTACATCAGGGTCGCGATTGAAACCTGCCATCCCTGGTTTACCTCGCCTACCAGATTTTCCTTCGGCACGCGCACGTTATCGTAGAAAACTTCATTGAATCCCGCCTCGCCCGTGATTTGGACCAACGGCCGGACTGTGATCCCGGGGCTCTTCATGTCAACGAGCAGGTAGGAGATTCCCTTATGTTTGGGCGCATTGGGATCGGTACGCACCAGCAGCACTTGCATATCGGCGCGATGCGCCAGGCTGGTCCACACCTTTTGGCCGTTGACAACGAAGGTGTCGCCATCGACCGCGGCGCGTGTCTGTAAGCCGGCGAGGTCCGAGCCGGCATTCGGCTCGGAATAGCCCTGGCACCAAATCTCCTCGCCCGTCAGCATCTTGTGAAGATAGCGCTCCTGCTGCTCCCTGGTCCCCATGAACATCAGGGTCGGCCCGATTCTATCGATGGCGAGCTGGTTGGCTCCATACAGCGGCAGTCCGAAGCTCAGCACTTCGTCCTGGTAGATCGCTTGTTCCATCAGCGTCGCGCCGCCGCCGCCGAACTCCGTGGGCCAGTGCAGCGCGACATAACCGGCATCATAGAGCCGCTGATGGTATTCGAGCAGACGGTTCCATCGCGAATCGTCACCGACATCGAGCAGGCTTGCCGTCGAGCCGCCGGGTTCGCCGCTGCGGCCGAATACTTCACCGCGAGTCTTCTCCAGCCATGAATGGAGCTTGCCGCGAAACGCATTTTCTTCGGAGCTGTACCTGAAATCCATAAGCAAACTCCACAGGTTCAAGGCGGTCCAAATCGGCGATCATGTTGCGCGTACTATATCAACCAGCCCACGTCCAAGTAACGGTGATAACCAAATTCTCCGGCTGTCCAGATGCTAACAATGAACATTTGTTGTATGATGGCCGCGTTTTGCGAAGCGCGGCCGGACGCGACTTTGGCGAGGACCGGCGCGTAATTTTTCGATCAAGCGAGAGCATAGGATGGCGTTTAAACACATTAAGGTTCCTTCCGAGGGCGAAAAAATCAAGATGGCCGGCGGGAAGCTGCAAGTACCGGAGCAGCCGATAATTCCGTTTATCGAAGGCGATGGTACTGGTCCAGATATCTGGCGTGCTTCGCAATATGTCTTCGACCATGCAGTCGATAAAGCCTACGGCGGCAAGCGCAAGATTTCCTGGATGGAAGTGTATGCGGGCGAGAAGTCTTATAAGAATTTCAACAGCTGGCTGCCCGACGAAACCGTCGACGCATTCGGCGAATACCTGGTCGGGATTAAGGGGCCGCTCACCACACCGGTCGGCGGCGGTATCCGCTCACTCAACGTCGCACTGCGCCAACTACTCGACCTTTACGTGTGCCTGCGTCCGATCCGGTACTTCAAAGGCGTGCCCAGCCCGGTTAAGACGCCCGAGAAGCTGGATATGGTGATTTTCCGCGAGAACTCCGAGGATATTTACGCCGGCATAGAATGGCAAGCGGAGACACCGGAGGCCCGCAAGGTAATCGACTTTCTCCAGAAGGATATGGACGTTACCAAGATCCGATTTCCAAAGACGTCTGGAATCGGCATCAAGCCAATCTCGCGCGAAGGTTCAGAGCGGCTCATTCGGGCTGCGCTGGATTACGCCATTTCGCACAAGCGCAAGAGCGTCACCCTCGTACACAAAGGCAACATCATGAAATTCACCGAGGGCGCCTTCCGCGATTGGGGCTATGAGCTCACCCGGCGGGAATACAAGGGTAGAGCAATCGGATGGGACGATTGCGGAGGTAATCCACCGTCCGGACAGCTCCTGGTCAAGGACAACATCGCGGATATCACGTTTCAGCAATGCCTGACGCGTCCCGACGAATTTGATGTAATCGCGACGATGAACCTGAACGGTGATTATCTGTCAGATGCTTTGGCAGCGCAGGTTGGGGGTATCGGAATCGCACCTGGCGCGAATATCAATTATGTAACGGGCCACGCAATCTTCGAGGCGACGCATGGCACCGCTCCGAAATACGCCAATCAGGATAAAGTCAATCCGGGTTCGGTGATTCTGTCTGGTGTCCTGATGTTCGAACATCTTGGATGGCAGGAGGTGGCGGACGGGATTATTCGGGGCATTGAGAAGACCATCGCCAACAAAACCGTTACATATGATTTTGAGCGCCTGATGACCGGCGCCAAGCTGCTTAAGTGCTCCGAATTCGGCAAGGCAATTATCGAGAACATGTAAGCTCAACCTTGAAGGGCATTAGCCTCTGGGACAAGGCTAGAAGGCGCTCCAAGCTAGTATCATTGAATAAAGCAGCATGAAATGGTCGGCGCGGCCTCGCTGCCCGACACTTTGCCTTGGTGGCAAATCCCTCTGCCTACTGACTGATTTCGACCATCGAGCCGCACCGGGCAGTTCGGTATCGTGGACTTCTAATATGCGGACTTTTTTCTAATATACAATAGATAGGGGGTATGCGAGAATTAACCAAGGCGCCCGCTGCTTGACGGTTTTTTCTCCATCGCGAACTCAAATTTTCTTCCTCTGCACCAGGCGAAAGACACCAAGCACGGGGCCGAGCCCGATTTGTTGGAGCGCTGACAAAGTGTTATCTCCAGAGCAAAATCCAGATTCAGTGATCCTGCAGTTGGTAAACAAGGCGCGCGTCGTGCTGGAAATGCCGCCGCTCCGAAAGCTGCCCAGAGGCATTCCTGAGACCTCCCGAAAATGTGTGCTGGGTCGCAGCCTGGGCGTGGAAGTGCTGGTGGACGATCAGGACCGGGCTTACGCTCTCCTGCTCCATTACCGCGCGGCTTGCAGGCTCGCCCGAGTGTGGGACGTCGCTCGCCCATACGGAATGTGGAACGGATGGGCGGTGCTGCTGCCATGGGAGTTGAACAGGTTTGTTCACGAATTCGACGCGCGCTGCTATCCCCACCTCGCGTCTGAGGCAAGCGAAGCAAAGGATGGTGTGAGATCGGAGCTGCGCCATTTGCGGTTTGATTGGGCCGCTGAACATACCAGAGTCGCAGACCTGATGGAGCGAGCCCGCGAAGCCTGCGGCCGCGCGCAGACCGTGCGAAGCCGGTAGTATCGTCGGGCACCGCTGCCGGCCTGGGCTTCACGCGAGACGGCTCACGTACAATTGAGTGGCGGGTGCGGAGCGCGCGGAGGAGCTCAGGTGGGACTGAACCACGCCCCTCCGGCTTTTCGCTCTCTAGTGCGTGCGCATCTTGATGCGGTCTTCCTGCGCCCAGCCCTCTTTGAACGGCACCATAAAATAAGGCACGAGTGACATTTTCTTGAACTTCCACTCACCGTTACGCTTGACGTATTCGTCGTCATAGCGCGCCGCTACCAGGAATGCCTCGCCGTTAAAAATCGGCTTGGCTTCGAGATAGGCAAACCCATCGCCGGTATCGCCACGGACGTGAACGATATGGTTGTGGATGAACTGTTTGACCCAGGTGATGCGCGGCCGGTTACCAGCCTCCGCGCGTGATTCATTCAGTGCGCCGAAGAAGCGCTTAAGTTCATCTGGACCTTTAGCCTTGCCTAAATGGGCAAAATCCAGTTCGCCGTCGTCGGTAAAAAGAGCCGGAATTTGAGCAAATTTCCCTTCGTTGACGTACTCATGGTAACGGTAGCGGAGGTCGCGAATCGCTTCGCGATCGGTTAATTCCTGCACCTTCGCTTCGAGTTCCTTTACACGCGCTTCGATATCGGATGGCATAGTCTTCCCTCCAGATTTCTTTTAGCCCCAATTGTTTGTTACCACAGTCCCCGTCGACGTGGTCAAATAGTCATCGGGCGCTGCTTTCCCGGCCGGCAGTTTATGTCCTGCCAGTTTTTTGTCATCTTCACAGCGGAGCAGTTGACTGCTATTTAATTGCAGCCTGCGAGAATCGCCATGTCAAAGCGAAAGAAGATAGCTTTCATCGGCGCCGGCAACGTCGGCGCGACTTGTGCCCATTTGTGCTTTCTCCGCAGCCTAGGCGATATCGTCCTCTATGACATTATCGACGGCCTGCCCCAGGGCAAAGCGCTGGATATGCTCGAATCCGGCCCGGTGCTCGGGATTGACGTTGACGTCAGCGGTGCCACCAATATCAAGGCCATCGAAGGTGCTGACTGCTGCGTCGTCACTTCGGGATCGCCGCGCAAGCCCGGCATGAGCCGTGATGACCTCCTAAAGATCAACGCCGGAGTGATGAATGAGGTGAGCAACGCTATCCGCGAGGTCGCGCCGAATGCGTTCGTGATTGTGGTCACCAATCCGCTCGACGCGATGGTGACCCAGGTCAAGCGCGTAACTGGGCTCGCCAAAAACCGCGTAGTTGGCCAAGCCGGAGTGCTCGACTCTGCCCGTTACCGGACATTCCTCGCGCACGAGTTGGGAGTGTCGGTGGATAGCGTGAATGCGATGGTGTTGGGTGGACATGGCGACGACATGGTGCCGGTGCGAAGCTACACCACTTGTGGCGGCGTTCCCATCGAACGGGTCATTGATCGAGGCCGGCTCGACCAAATCGAACAGCGCACGCGTAATGGCGGTGGCGAGATCGTCGAGTTGATGAAAACCTCGTCATACTACGCCGCCGGTACTGCAGTCTTCCGCATGGTCGAAGCCTATATGCTCGACAAGAAGGAAGTGCTGCCATGCGCTGCCTATCTGGAAGGCGAATATGGCGTGAACGGCCTTTACGCAGGGGTTCCAGTGGTAATCGGTGCCGGCGGCGTTGAGAAGATTATCCAGATCGAGTTGACCGCGGCCGAAAAGAAAGCCTTCGAATCGTCGGTTGCACACGTGCGCGAACTGGTAGAGGCGATGGATAAGGTGCTTGCCGCTTAGGAACCAGAGACGAGCAATATTCAAGCAAGTTATCCCTTGGCGAGCACATGCTGTTGGAAAAGATTGTCGCGGCCGGAGGCGGGCAGACAAGACGGCGAGGTGTGAATAAGGATAGTCGCTAAAAACAATGAATATTCATGAATTCCAGGCCAAGCAGATTCTCAGCCGGTTCGGAGCGCCAGTTCCCAAGGGTCAACCTGCCTCAACCGCAGCCGAGGCGGCGCAGGCGTTCTCATCGTTGGGAGCGCCCAAGGGCGTGGTGAAGGCGCAGATTCATGCGGGCGGACGCGGCAAGGCAGGCGGCGTAAAGCTGGTATCGAGCGCGCGTGAAGCGAGCGAATTTGCCGGCAAATTGCTCGGCCAGCCGCTGGTCACCCATCAGACCGGTCCCCAGGGACGGGTCGTGCGGCGAGTTTATGTCGAACAGGCCGGTGACGTCGCGCGCGAGCTCTATCTCGGTATGGTGGTCGACCGCAAGGCCGAATGTGTCGCAGTTATCTCCAGCACCGAGGGCGGAATGGAAATCGAAGAAGTCGCCGCCAAAACGCCCGACAAGATTTTAACCGAGCCGATTGATCCAATTATCGGGCTGGCTGGCTTTCAGAGCCGTAAGCTCGCTTTCGCGCTTGGCCTGCGTGACAAGCAAGTTGGACAATTTGGCGCACTGCTGAATTCGCTTTATCGGGCCTTCATCGAAACGGACGCGTCACTGATCGAGATTAATCCGCTGGTACTCACCAAGGACGGCAACGTGGTTTGCCTCGATGCAAAATTGTCGTTCGATGATAACGCACTGTTTCGGCATCCCGACATTCGTGAGTTGCGTGATCCGAATGAGGAAGATCCTGCCGAGACCGAGGCGGCCAAGTTCGACCTCAGCTACGTTCATCTTGACGGCAACATTGGATGCATGGTGAATGGCGCGGGACTGGCGATGGCGACGATGGACATTGTGAAATACTACGGCGCCGAACCCGCTAATTTCCTCGATGTCGGCGGTGGCGCGAATTCACAGAAGGTCTCTGCCGCTTTCCGCATCCTGCTCTCCGACCAGCGCGTGAGAGCCGTTCTGATCAATATTTTCGGCGGCATCATGTTGTGCGACGTATTGGCGCAAGGGGTGGTCGATGCCGCTCGCGAAGTCAAGCTCGAGGTGCCGCTGGTCGTCCGGATGGAAGGCACCAACGTCGACAAAGGAAAACAAATCCTCAAGGATTCGGGCATCAAGGTAATCGCGGCGAGCGACATGGCCGATGCGGCCAGGCGCGTAGTCGAGGCCATCGGCGTAAGCCGCCCCGCATAGAGTTTTGCAGACTATGGGCGCTCGCGACGCGCAGGATCGGCGGCCGTATGCGGGTAGTCATTCGCCCCGACCAGGGAGGTGAGGCGCGAACCTCAGGGTTCGTGTTTCACGATAGCCGCTCGATGAGAGAAGCGTAGATACAATGAGTATTCTCGTAAATAGGGAAAGCCGTGTTCTAACGCAGGGAATTACCGGCGCAACCGGCCAGATCCATACTCGCGCATGCAAGCAATACGGCACGCAAATGGTGGGTGGCGTGGTGCCGGGCAAGGGTGGTACCGAATTTGAGGGTATCCCGATTTTCGACACAGTCGAGCAGGCGCGCAACGCGACCGGCGCGAATGCGACTGTAATCTATGTGCCGCCGCCGTTTGCCGCCGATGCGATGCTCGAAGCCGCCGCCGCCGGGATTGAATTGGTGATTTGCATCACTGAAGGTGTGCCGGTCCTCGATATGGTCAAGGTGAAACGCTATATGCGTGGCACCACCACCCGCCTGATTGGCCCCAACTGTCCAGGGGTGATCACACCCGGGGAATGCAAAATTGGCATTATGCCAGGTTATATCCACAAGCCTGGTGATATCGGCGTGGTTTCCCGCTCAGGCACCCTCACCTACGAGGCCGTCTACCAACTAACCCAGCTTGGAATCGGCCAATCGAGCTGCGTTGGTATCGGCGGCGACCCAATCATCGGAACCGGCTTTATCGATGTGCTCGCGCTGTTCGACCAGGACGCTGGGACGAAGGCGGTCATAATGATTGGGGAAATCGGCGGCACGGCCGAGGAAGAGACCGCGCAGTTTGTCAAGCAAAACATGCGTAAACCGGTAGTTGCATTCATTGCCGGGCAGACCGCGCCCAAGGGCCGCCGGATGGGCCACGCAGGTGCGATTATCTCGGGCGGGCGCGGAACCGCGGCCGATAAGATCGCGGCGCTGAAGGCCGCCGGCATCGAGGTTGCCATGAGTCCGGCCGAACTCGGTATCACCATGAAGCGCACGCTTGACCGCGCCGCTGCATAATGCGGTTGAGCTGTCGAGCGCGATGAACCAATCTTCGGCCTTCGTGTTTTTTGCGAAGACCCCTCAGAACGACAAAACAGGTCATATCAGTGGAATTTCAGAATGTCATTAGAACGTACTCTTGTGATTATCAAGCCCGACGCCGTGAGCCGTAATCTGACGGGGGAGATCCTGAAGCGAATTGAGGCGTCCGGCTTGCGCATCTGCGCGCTCAAGTTGATGCGATTGACCCGCGCGCAGGCAGAGCAGTTCTATCAGCTTCACAAAGAGAGGCCATTCTATGCCTCGCTCTGCGCCTACATGTCGTCAGGACCGGTCACGGTCGCGGTGCTGGAAGGCGAGCAGGCGATTGCCCGTTGGCGTGAGCTAATGGGCGCCACCGATCCCCTCAAAGCATCACCCGGCACGATTCGCAAGGATCTCGGCGTCGACGTGGAGAAGAATGCGGTACACGGGTCGGATGCTCTCGAAACCGCCGCGGTCGAGATCCCTTTTTTCTTCAGTGCGGCGGAAATCCAGACCGGCAAATAAAGCGCAGGAGAGACGATCGTCGCGGGTGTCCGGGCTGCGGATCTTAAATGCGCTACGCCAACGGGCGATATCGCCCGCCGCTGAAGCGTCAACAGCCTTAGGCCCCGTACTCCGCCTAGTAGCTAAAGAATCGGAATGTGATGCCGTTCAAGCACGCGGTTGGCTCTCACGGGGCGCCCGCCGGACTCACCGGGTGGATCAATTTCGAAGCGCTCCAGCTCCTCACCCATCATGCAAGCGCGATAGTCGCAGCTGTCGTACTGTTCTGGTTCGTCGGATGGCTGGTGCGGCGAATGCTGCACGACAGCATAATGAAGCGGACCGTCCTGCTGCTCGATGAGCTGGTGCTGCTATGCATTTTTGCGTATTTCGCGTACGAGCTTCTCTACCTATTGTACCTGCGCACGGGCGGCCTATGGTCAAATTGACGCGTTGATTTGGCCTTGGAAACACCGTCTGCGATTCGCGGCGGCGATTTGCCGCGCGAAGAACCTGAGCCATTCGGGAGCGAAGGCGCCAAAATCCTGTTCGACAAACAGGCTTTAGCCAGGGTCTCCCCTCCTGTTACAATTAGCGACCGTGGCGGGAGCCGCTGACATTGAAACCTTGGCGCAATCCGGCTCGGGCGTGCGCGATCTTCGCGACATGACCCTCGCCGAATTGGAGCAGGTGGTGTCCGGTGCGGGCGAAGCTCCGTATCGCGTGCGCCAGGTAATGCGCTGGTTATGGGTGCATGACGCCCGCTCGGCTGACGTCATGCGCGACGTTCCGGCGCGCCTTCGTCAACACCTCAAGCAACACTTTAGTATAGGCTGCTTATCGCTCTCGCGCGTGGCACGCGCGGCGGACGGCACTCGCAAGCTCCTGCTTAGGCTCGATGACGGCGCAGAAATCGAAAGTGTCATCATCCCGACGACGGATGATCGGACGACCCTCTGCATTTCGAGTCAGGCCGGCTGCGCGATGGGCTGTCAATTTTGCGCGACCGCTCGCATGGGTCTGCATCGCAATCTCGCCGCAAGCGAGATCCTTGGACAGATTCTCGCGGCAAAACCCGAATGTGCTGACGGCGAGCGTCTGACGAACTATGTCTTCATGGGTATGGGCGAGCCGCTGGCGAACTACGTGCGGCTTGCTCGTGCCCTGACCATAATGACCGCCCAGTGGGGGCTGGCGATTTCTCCCAGGCGGATCACTGTATCGACCGTTGGACTGATACCGATGATGGAGCGGTTGCTGGCCGATTTCCCGGTGAATCTGGCAGTCTCCTTGCACGCCACATCGGACCAATTGCGTGACCGGCTAATTCCCATCAATCGTCGCTACCCGTTGATCGAGTTGCTCAACGCATGCCGCCGGCTGCCCCTGAGCCGCCGGCGCCGGATCACTTTCGAGTACGTGATGCTGAGCGGGGTCAACGACTCACCAGAAGATGCTCGCCGCCTGCTCACGATGCTCGCACCACTCAAGGCCAAAGTGAACCTGATCTTCTTCAATCCTTTCGCCGGAGCTCTTTTCCGACCGAGTGCTCGCCTACAAGTGGAGGAATTTCAAGCGATTTTGCTTCGGGGTGGTCTGACCGCGACGGTTCGTGAGAGCCGGGGGCAGGATATCGCCGCAGCCTGCGGCCAACTCTACGCTGAGAGAGCAAGAATTGAGAATTGAGAATTGAGAATTGAGAATTGAGAGAGACCCCCTCCCTGGCTTTCCTTCAGAGGGGGGAGGCGGTTCCCCCCTCCGTTGAATGGAGAGGGGATCGGGGAAAGGTTCTAATGGCGAGCACCGTACTCGGGGTTATTGGCGGCAGCGGCTTTTACCAAATTGACGGATTGGAACTGGTCGAAAAGGTTGAGGTGACCACGCCCTTCGGCGCGCCGTCAGATGCATTTTATCGTGGCCACCTGGACGATACCGAGGTTATCTTCCTGTCGCGTCATGGGCGCGGGCATCGGATTCTGCCGAGCGAGCTGAACTATCGGGCGAATATCTATGGAATGAAACAGCTCGGGGTCAAGCATCTGGTTTCGGTCAGCACCGCGGGCAGCATGAAAGAGGATATTGCGCCGGGAGATTTCGCTGTGGTGAGCCAATTCGTCGATCACACTTACCAACGGCGTCCGACTTTTTTCGGCGATGGCATCGTCGCCCATGTCTCGCTTGCGGATCCCGTCTGCGCCCATCTTAGCCGTGACCTAACCGATGCTGCCCGCTCGGCGGGTGCCAAGGTGCACGAGAATGCGATCTATCTTTGTATCGAGGGACCGCAGTTCTCGACTCGCGCCGAATCTAATCTCTATCGCAGTTGGGGCGTCGACGTTATCAGTATGACGGCGATGCAGGAGGCGCGGCTCGCGCGTGAAGCCGAGCTCTGTTATTCAGTGCTGGCGCTCGTGACTGATTATGATTGCTGGCATCAGTCCGTAGGGGCAGTCGATATCGGTGAGATTTTGCGAGTGATGAAGCTCAACGTTGCCCTTGCGCAGCAGGCGATCTGTAATCTGGCACGGCTGCTACCGAACCGCCGGCGCGAGTGCGGCTGCGGCGATGCCCTCAAGGGCTCGATTATAACCGAGCGTGCGACTATTCCGGCGGAAACAGCCGCGCGCCTGCGGCCAATTATCGGCAAATACCTGAACTGAGAAAAAGATGTTCCAACAACCTGCGGGAGGAAGGTGCCGGTCAATATGAGCATTGTCGCAGTCGGCGCCGTCGCATACGACACAATTGAGACTCCCCATGGCACTGTGACCGGCGCGCTCGGCGGTTCGCTGAGCTACTTCGCGCTGGGCGCGCGCTTTTTTGGTCCGGTCAGTATCGTCGCCGCTGTCGGCCAGGATTTCCGCGAAGAGGACCGGCGTCTGTTCGTCGAACGTGGTATCGACACTCGTGCACTCGTCTCGCGTCCGGGCAAAACCTTCCACTGGCATGGGCGTTATCACGAGGACATGAATGTCCGCGATTCATTAGTGACCGAATTGGGGGTGTTCGGAGATTTCATGCCTGAGCTGCTGCCCGATCAGCGCCGGGCCGATTTCCTGTTTCTCGCCAACATCTCACCACAGTTGCAGGAGCATGTGCTCTCGCAAGTCTTCAGTCCTCGAATTGTGGCGGCCGATACGATCAAATTCTGGATCGAAAACGACCTTCCAGGCTTCGTCCGGCTGATGCCGCGGATTCATATTCTGACCGTCAACGACGAAGAGGCACGGCTGCTCAGCGGCGAGCACAACCTGGTCAAGGCGGGCCGCGCTATCCTCAAAATGGGCGCCCAGATTGCCCTGGTGAAGCGCGGCGAGTACGGCGTGCTGCAGTTCAGCCCCGATTCGATGTTCGCCGTGCCGGCATGGCCGCTCGAGGAGGTGTTGGATCCCACCGGCGCCGGTGACGCGTTTGCTGCCGGTGTTATGGGATGGTTGGCGCGCAGCGGCCGGATGAACGAATCGGTCCTGCGGACCGCGGTGATTTATGGCAGTGTGTTAGGGTCGTTTGTGGTCGAGAAGTTTTCAATCGAACCGCTGTTGGCGCTAACCTGGGAAGATATCGAGCGCCGCTACCGGGCCTTCATCGAATTGACCGACTCGCACTATTCGCGATGGATGTCTCAGTAGTTGTTCCGCTCTTTAACGAGCGGGACAACCTGGCTCCGCTGCACGACGAACTCGACCACGTGATGCAGCGGCTGAAGCGCTCGTACGAGTTAATCTTCGTCGACGACGGCAGCACCGATGGCGGAGTGCAGGTGCTGCGCGAGATCAAGGCGCGCGATTGTCATGTTCGCGTGATGCGGTTGGCGCGTAATTCGGGTCAGACCGCGGCTCTGGCGTGCGGCTTACAGCATGCCACCGGCACAATCGTGGTTGCGATCGATGGTGATGGCGAGAATGACCCGGCAGATATACCGCGACTGATTGCCAAAATCGATGAGGGTTATGACCTCGCCAGCGGCTGGCGCACCGAACGTTGGAAGACCGCGACGCTTAGCCGCCGCCTGCCGTCGATTGCCGCTAATGCGCTGATCTCGCGGATGACCGGCGTCGAGTTACATGACTATGGGTGTACGCTCAAGGCCTATCGTGGCGACCTTGCCCGGCGACTGATGTTGTATGGCGAGATGCATCGGTTCGTGCCGGCGATTGCGGCCGAACAGGGTGCACGGATCGTCGAGGTCATGGTCAACTTCCGCCCACGCCGGGCAGGGACGTCGAAATACGGTCCGAGCCGTATCGTGCGGACACTTTTGGACCTGATGACGGTCAAGTTCCTGACTGGGTACTCGACTCGGCCAATCCAAGTATTCGGCTTGATCGGCTTGCTGATTGGCGGGATTGGCACGCTATGGACCGCTATACTGGTATTCGAGAAAGTGGTGTTGGGCTATTCGTTGAGCCGGCGGCCGGCGCTCCTGCTCGCGATCCTGCTGGTCGTGGTGGGAGTGCAACTCGTCAGTATCGGATTGATTGGTGAGATGCTCGCACGGACCTACCACGAATCCCAGGGAAAGCCAATCTACGTGATCAAGGAGGAGTTCTGACCAATCCATGAATATCGCGGTGGTTGGCACAGGGTATGTCGGACTGGTGAGTGGAACTTGCTTCGCGGAAAGCGGGAACGAGGTGATCTGTGTCGATATCGACCGCTCGCGCATCGAGGCGCTCGCGGCCGGCACTATCCCGATCTACGAGCCCGGGCTGGAGGAGCTGGTAAAGCGCAATATTAAGGAGCGGCGGCTAAGCTTTACCTGCGACCTGGTTGAGGCAGTTGCGCGATCGATGGTCTCCGTCGTGACAGTGGGCACGCCGATGAGTTCAAACGGCGCCGCGGATTTGAGCGGCGTGCTGACCGTGTCGGAGGATATCGCGCGGGCGGCCATGGGCTATCACATTATCGCGGTCAAGAGCACGGTACCGGTCGGGACCAACGATCGGGTGGGCGAGCGAGTCAGGCGGATCGCCAACTCGCGAATCGACGTTTGCTCGGTGCCGGAATTTCTCAAGGAAGGCTCCGCAGTCGAAGACTTTATGCGGCCCGACCGGGTGGTGATTGGCAGCTCCAGCGAGCAGGCCACCGCTATCCTGCGTGAAATCCATGCCCCCTTCGTGCGTACCGATAACCCTATCCTGATAATGCATCCTCGCTCGGCTGAACTGACCAAGTATGCTTCCAACGCGATGCTCGCGCTACGGATTTCATTTATCAATCAAATGGCGAACTTGTGCGAAGCGGTCGGCGCCGAAATCAATGACGTACGGCGCGGGATGGGTGCCGACCGGCGAATCGGTTCACAGTTCTTGTTTCCTGGAGTCGGTTATGGAGGTTCGTGCTTCCCCAAAGATGTGCAGGCGCTGGTCCACAGCGCCGCCGAGCATCAGCTCGAATTCACCATGTTGAAGGCGAGTGACCAGGTGAACGATCAGCAGAAACGGCTGATAGTCGAGCGCGTCAAGCAGCATTTCGGTCCTGATTTGAGTGGACATACCTTGGCAATATGGGGACTTGCGTTCAAGCCGCGCACTGACGATATGCGCGAAGCACCGTCGCTGGTGGTAATCGAGGAATTACTAAAAGCGCATGCGCGGGTGCAGGTGCATGATCCCGAAGCACTGGAAAATGCGCGGCGCATCTTTGGCGAGCGCGTCAGCTACCATCGCACCAATTACGAAGCGCTGTCACAGGCCGACGCGCTCATCATTCTCACTGAATGGAACGAGTTTCGCCATCCGAATTTCCAGCGGATCAAGGCTGAATTGAAGCAACCGGTGATTTTCGACGGCCGCAACCTGTACGACCCGGGGCTGATGAAAGCACTGGAATTCAGATATTACTCAATCGGCCGCCGTCCTATTTGACAGGAAGAGAGCCACGTGCCGAAGCGAAACCCAGCTCGGAGCCGAAGCTCTGACGCGCCGAAGGCCCGAATGAAGCCGAGGCTGGACGAGTGATTAAAGCGAACATTCGAGTCGTTCAAATCGAATCCTGGATCTTAATCTTTCGCGAAGACCAGGGGAAAAACGCGAACAACGAGATGCCAATCGCAAAGGCTCCCGGTTCGTTTGCATCTCTGCTCTAGCTGCTTAACCGCACACCCGCCGGCTTGCCGGATGTTATGATAAACAATCATTGGCGGCGCTGCACTGACACTAGATGACTTCATCGGAACTGATTCGTAATTTTTCGATCATCGCGCATATCGATCACGGCAAGTCGACCCTCGCCGATCGCCTGCTCGAACGTACCGGCGCGCTGAGCAAGCGTGAGCTGAAGGAGCAATTCCTGGATTCGATGGAGCTTGAGCGCGAACGTGGAATTACCATCAAGGCGCGCTCGGTGCGGCTCAACTACAACGCCAGAGACGGCAAAACGTATGTCCTCAATCTGATCGACACCCCCGGTCACGTCGATTTCGCTTACGAGGTTTCCCGCAGCTTGGCCGCATGTGAAGGTGCGTTGCTGGTAGTTGACGCCAGCCAGGGGGTCGAAGCGCAAACCCTGGCCAACGTCTACATGGCGCTCGACCACGGGCTCGAAATCGTGCCGGTCATCAACAAAATTGATCTGCCAGGCGCAGACGTCGAGCATACTCGCAACGACATTGAACAGATTGTCGGCCTCGACGCCTCAAACGCCGTGCTGACCAGCGCCAAAGAGGGGATCGGGATTGATGAGGTCCTGGAAGCTGTGGTCACGCGCATCGGAGCACCGCCGGCGAACACTGTCAAACCTCTGCGTGCACTGGTTTTCGACAGTTGGTACGACGCCTATGAAGGCGTTATCAGCCTGGTACGGGTGTTCGACGGCGAATTGCGCCGCGGTATGAGGGCCAGGATGATGGGAACCGGCAAACTTGGCGAATTGATGCGGCTGGGCTTTTTCACCCCTCATGAACAGCCCACAGAGATGCTCGGAGCGGGTGAAGTCGGTTTTATAGTAGCCGGCGTCAAGGACGTTGCCGACATGCGTGTCGGCGATACCATTACCAATGCCGATTGCCCTGCGGCCGAACCTCTGGCGGGCTTCAAAGAATTGAAGCCGATGGTCTTCGCAGGTCTCTATCCGACCGAAGCCAACCAATATGGTGCGCTACGCGAAGCAATTGAAAAGCTGAGGCTGAACGACGCCAGCCTGATCTGCGAACCCGAAAGTTCGCAAGCGCTGGGATTCGGATTCAGGGCGGGCTTTCTGGGCCTGTTACACATGGACATCGCGCAGGAACGGCTGGAGCGGGAGTTTGGTCTGAACCTGGTGGTGACAGCTCCAACGGTCGCCTATCGAGTACGAACCACCTCAGGTGAAACGATGGTGGTGGACAATCCCGCCCGGTTGCCGCTCGAGAATGAACTCGAGGCGATTGAAGAACCGTTCATCCTCGTCGAGGTTCATTTGCCGGAGACCTACTTGGGGGCGGTGATGCGGCTCTGTGAAGAACGCCGCGGGGTGCAGCGTGATTTGCGTTACGCTGGCCATCAGCGTGTAATTCTGCACTACGAAATGCCACTGGCGGAAATCGTTTTCGATTTCTATGACCGCCTCAAATCGGTGTCGCGCGGTTATGCTTCGTTAGACTATGAGTTTCTGGACTTCCGCCCGGAGCATCTGGTTAAATTGGACATTCGCATCAACGGCGAGGTGGTGGATGCGCTCTCCATCATCGTCCATCGCGACAAGGCCTACGAGCGTGGCCGGGCGTTGTGCGAGAAAATGCGTGAATTGATACCTCGCCAGATGTTCGAAGTAGCAATTCAGGCCGCGATTGGGGTCAAAGTTATCGCGCGGGAAAGCGTCAAGCCGTTAAGGAAGAACGTTACCGCCAAGTGCTATGGCGGGGATATCACGCGCAAGCGTAAACTCCTCGAAAAGCAGAAGGAAGGCAAAAAACGCATGAAGCAGGTTGGACGAGTCGAAATCCCGCAGGAGGCGTTCCTCGCTCTGCTGAAGATCGGGGAGTAGCAGTTCGCGTGGCCCAGCCAGTTCGCAAAATTGCCAAACCGCAGCCAACGGCGCCGTCGCCCACCTCGAAATCGGAAAAATCGGCATTACGTGAATACGCCGAGGCTTTCGGCGTCGCCCTTATTCTGGCGATCATCCTGCGCACGTTCTTTATCCAGGCCTACAAAATTCCGTCGGGTTCGATGGAGCGGACTCTGCTTGTCGGGGACCACATTATCGTCAACAAGCTCGATTACGGCCTCAGGTTGCCGGATTCTATTTTCGGGCTAACACTTTTTTCCAGTGCGATTCCTTATGGCAAATATCTGTTCCCGATAGAACCCGTACGGCGGGGCGATGTTGTCGTATTTGTATTTCCGGAGGATCGTACCAAAGATTTTATCAAGCGGGTGGTGGCAATTCCGGGTGACACGGTCGAGGTTAGGGCTGGCATGCTCTATCTGAACGGCCAACGCATCCCGGATCCGCACGCCCAGTTCGAAAAATCGTTGGCAGAGCGGCTGCCGGGTTCGGAGGCGGATTACATGGCACCGCGGAAGTTGGAGCCTAATCAATACTTCATGATGGGTGATAATCGCGACCATAGCTACGACAGCCGGTTCTGGGGACCGATTACGCGCGACGCCATTGAAGGCCGCGCGATGTTCATTTACTGGTCGTGCGCCGACGAGCTTTCCGCGTTGAGCTGCTTTTACGATGTCCGCTGGTCGCGAATCTTCAACCTTGTGCGCTAGATGGCTTCTCTGCACTCTTCACTCACCCCGAGCGGAGTCTTCGCAAGGGCGCTATGCCAAGTGAAGCCGAGCCCAGCTCACCAGGCGAAACGAAGTGCCGCCGAGCAAACGAGCCCGCCGGACGGCCCGCAAGGGCCTATTGGGCGAGCGCACAGCCGAGCGTTAGGGAACCAATAAGTAACGATCGACCCGCTTATACGATCCATGGAGGATGCGGTGGCTGACGAAGCGGATGCCAGGATGGGGGCGTTGCTCGAGCAATTGGGCGCGCGCTTCGAATTGGTGCTCGAAGCCGTCACCGGTTTCGGCGGCAGGATCGACGCGCTGCGCGAAGAAATGGTCGGACAATTCACCGAAGTTGGCCGTTTGATTCGGTTTTTGTCGGATCGCATTGCAGAAAATCGTGCGACTAGCGCCGCCAACCGTGCCGACCTCGGAGCTGAAATGATTCGGCTCGGCGAGATGGTTGGCGCTACTCGTGTGGAATTCCGCGAGCAACTAGCCTCCACGCGGATTCAGTTCGAGCAAGGGTTCGAGGCCGCCGCCGCGCAAGCGCGTCAGTCTCTAGAGCAGCAAGTATCAGCGGCGAACCGCGAATTACGGATGCAAGTGGCTGACGAAATTGCTGCCCTCGGCGAGGCGACCCGCGATGAGATCGCCGCGTCCCGCGATAAGCTTGCCCGCGAGCTTCCGGCCGCTGCCGCTGGAGTCCGCGAGCAAATTTCATCGTCCTCCGAAACCCTGCTAAAGCATCTCGATGCCGGGTTGAAGCAGACCAACAAGGCGTTGGCGGGCCTGGCGCGCAAGTTCGAGCGCTTCGACGGTCGCATCACTGTCCAAACCAAAGACCACGATCAACGCCTGCGCAAACTGGAGCAGCGCCGCGCCACCCGATGACTACTCCGCAGCAACCATGAAGAAGGTTCTCATGGTTTGTACCGGCAATATGGATCGCAGTCCTACCGCCGCCATGCTGCTGGCCGAGATGTGTGCGCCGATGTGGGTTGCGTCGGCCGGCACCGAGCCTTGGGCCAAAAATCAAGTTACAGTGGAGTTGGTGGAGGAGGCGGACATCATTTGTGTCATGGAGGAGGCCCATCAACGCCTGATCCGCAAGAGATTTGGTGAAGCCTCCGCAGCTAAGGTGATAGTGCTCGACATCCCCGACAATTATATCTGCTGGGAGCCGGGACTGGTTGAACTGCTGAAGCCCAAACTGCGCGCGATCCTCGGTTTAGCAGACCGTAGCTGCTCATTTTGCAGAAGGCTGGCGGTTGCGTCACTGCCTGGGAGAATTGTACGTTGACCTCGTTTAGCGCGAGAGGTCGCCGGGGCCCAGGAACGGCGGCTCGACTTCCGAGAGCGTAACCAGCTTCCAACCCTTGGTCTCCCGCCGGACCGTGTAGCAGGCCCGCACCCGCTCCAGGACGGAGCCATCAGCTTTGTAGCGGGTGACGTCCGCGAGAATCATCGCCAGATTTTCGGCCAATGCCCAGGCCTTGAGCTGATCGACGTCTGAGCGCACCCATCCACGCTCTTTGAGGTCGGCCATGATCTTGCTGAAGCTGCGCTGATGATCGGTTTCATTCGCGCATTGGCTAAGCCCGTGACGGCCGGTAATCCATGCGTATGGGTACCCAAACGACTCGGTAAACGCGTCTATGTCTTCGCGATTGAAGGCAGCGATGTAGGCTCTGTAGAAGCCTTCCAGTTCTTTGGAGACCTGTTCAGCAGTCATAATCGCAAAGCTCCGTTCTCCTGCGCCTCTCACCTGCAAGCACGCACTGCTCCCGTTTCAACGATCCCTTCGTCTCAGGCTGCCCAGTCTATGCTGTTTGTGTCGGCGGCGCGACGACCTCAGCGATGAAAATGCGCGGTGAGGACGAAGCGCCCTCCATCGAGGGCGCAGTACTGGTTACTTTGCTGGCAGAGTTCAAATGCCACGTTTTTGGATTTCGCGGGCTTCGCGTTCGAGTGATTCCCTGAAATCAGGATGTGCAATCGTAATCATGCGGCGAGCGCGCTCGTTGAGCGGCTGACCGCGCAACTCGGCCGAGCCAAATTCGGTGACGATCACATCGGCGTCGCTGCGCGCCGTGGTCACTACACCACTCAGCCGCGGGACGATACGGCTGGCTTTGCCGCTCAGCGCTGTCGATGGCATCGCGACGATCGCATGTCCGCGTGCCGCCAGGTTGGCGCCGCGCAGGAAGTCGCCTTGGCCGCCGACTCCTCCGACCTGCACGCCCGACGCTATTTCCGCATTAATTTGTCCTGTCAGATCGACCTCAATCGCAGAATTGATCGCGACAAAATTGTCGAGCTGGCTCAGGATTTCGGCCCGATGGGTATGCATGAAAGTGAACAACCGAATCGCTCGATTGCGATGCGCGAATCTGTATAGCCGCCGCGTTCCGCGCAACGAACCGCACACCGTTAACCCGGTGTCGATCGGCTTGCGTGCGTTGGTGATAATGCCGCGTTCCATCAAGTCCGCGACGCGGTCGCCAATGAGCCCTGAATGAATCCCGAGGTCACGCCGATCGCCGACGTCAGCGAGCACGGCGTCGGGTATCGCGCCGATGCCGATCTCTATCGTCGAGCCGTCTTCGATATACTTGCTAATTTGCTCTGCGATCTTCCTCTCGGTGGGGCCGAAGGTGGCAGATTCAACTTCTATAGCTGGCTCCGAGACATGCACGGCATAATCGATGCGCGAGGCCTCAAGATTTCCGTCGAAATATGTCCATGGCAGTTGGTCGTTAACTTCGGCAATGACCACCCGGGCGCGCGCCATCGCCGCCTGCAAATAGTCATTTTCGAGCGAGAAGCTGTACCGCCCGGATTCGTCGGGTGTGCTGAGCTTAATCAAGACGACGTCGCTGCCGATAATCCCGTTTTCGAGGTAACCGCACAGCGCTGACAAATGACATGGAATCACTCGTAATGCGCCGGCGCGGCAGAATCCGCGCAGTCGGGCCATAGCGCCGAAGCCACTGAAGGTTACGACGTCAGCGTGCTCGGGCTTGAGCGTATCAGTGTATGAGATCCCGCCCAGAAAAACGCTGGTTCGGCCGATCCGATGGCGCTGCTCGAGAAATCTGTTGATCAGCCGGACGGGTTCGCCGGTACCGCTGCCCCATACAATTCGATCGCCGTTGCGAATGACACTGGCTAGATCGAAATTCTGCAGATCAATTTCCTTTGGCATGATTTCAGCCGCGCCTTCGCCAAGGTGATGTAATGGGAGAATCGCACAACTCGGAGGCCCCAAGCCAGCTACCGAGGCAGCGCGGTGCCCGCTGGGGCTCGTTATCTTAGCAATGAATGCGCCCCGAAGACGGCGCGCGATCCCTCCACTGCGGCAGCCTCCGGTCGGATGACGGAAAAGAACTCTCGCTGACAACACAGCCGCGGCGATGACCAGCGCGGCCTCAGAAAGGCAGCGGAGCAGTGGTTTTATTTGAGTGGCATTCAGCTTTACCAGGCAACGTAGCCACCGTCGATCGACAGGATCGTGCCGGTGACGTAACTCGAAGCCGCACTGGCGAGATAGATTACGGCGCCACGAATCTCTTGCGGTTTGCCGAGACGGCCGAGTGGCGTCGCTTTTTCCATTCGTTCGCGGTTTTGCGGCTTCGCCATCCCGGCCTCGGTCGCTTCCGTTGGAATCCATCCGGGGGCGATCGCATTGACCAGGATTTCGTGCGGTGCCCACTCGATTGCGAGCTGCCGCGTCAGATTGGCGAGTCCGGCCTTGCTGGCGGTGTATGCCGATAGCCGATAAATCGAACTAGCGACCACCCCGTATATCGAGATCATGTTGATGATGCGTCCGGGCTTGCGCGCCTCGATAAGCCGGCGTGCGACGCGCTGCGCCAACATCATCGGAGCGGTCAAATTGGTAGCCAGCGCAGCATCCCAAGTAGCGCGCGGCAGCGCCTCTGCGCGCCCCGTTGGCGAGACTCCAGCATTGTTGACCAGGATATCGACGAGTCCGAGCTGCCGCTGAACGGTGTCCATTAGCCGATCAAGGTCGCTGTCCGACGTGATATCAGTCTGAACACCCAGGGCTTTAACTCCATAGCCCTCAGTTAGGTCCGCCGCGAATCGCTCGAGCCGGTCACCCCTGCGCGCTGCAATCGCAACATCGGCTCCCGCCAGGGCGAGCGCATGCGCGCATTCGACGCCTAGTCCCGACGAGGCGCCTGTCACGAGTCCGACATGACCCTTCAAGGAGAAAAGTTCGTTAAGCGATTTCACCCTGTGCCCGCTTTCGAAAGCAACAGTCTAGTTAAGGAGGTCGCGCGACCGAAGACACCTGCTCGGCCGTTGGCCAGCAGGGATTGTTGGCTCACTAAGTCGGGCTTAACTGTTGTTCTTATGGCAGGGTGACGGGTCGTCAGCATGACACGCACGATCAGCCTCAAGCCTGCCGACTCAAGAGAAAGCTTCGGCAGCTGCTTCCGAGGCTGCCACCACCGCTCGGTCCACGTCGTTGCGGCTGATTCCATAGTGCGTCACTGCGCGAAAAGCAGTAGGGCCGCGCGCGCCAATCAGTACCCCGCGTTCTTTGAGGCTGGCCGCGAACCCCGCCGCTGCCTGCGCATCGCCAGCGATATCGAACACGACCATGTTGGTGCGGCGCTTCACCGGACGCACTTCAATCCCGGCTATCAGCGCAAGAGCTTCGGCGAGTGCCCGCGCGTTCAGATGGTCTTCGGCCAGACGGTCGAGCATCGTATGAAGTGCGACGATTCCGGCCGCGGCCATAATCCCGGCCTGCCGCATTCCGCCACCGAGAGCCTTGCGTATCCGGCGCGCCTTTGCGATAAAATCCGAACTGCCGCACAGCAGCGATCCCATCGGGCAGGCGAGCCCTTTCGACAGGCAGAACGAGACTGAGTCTGCAAACGATGTAATTTTCTCGGGGGTGGTTTCCAGCGCGAGAGCCGCATTGAAAATCCGCGCCCCGTCGAGATGCACCGGCAGTGAATGACCATGGGCCAGCTCGGAAACTGCCGCGGTATGCGACAAATCGACTGCCGCGCCGGTGCACAAGTTGTGAGTGTTTTCGAGCGCCACCAATGCAGGCGGCGCGAAATGCGCATCGGGCGGGCGTTCGAGTTCGTCGCGCAACTGCTCAAGGTCGAGTTCGCCACCGGAGTCGTTCTGAATCGGCGTCATCACCACCCCGCCGAGCGCGGCGGCGCCGCCCGCTTCGTAGACGTAAGTATGCGCCTGGGAACCGAGGAAGGCCTTGGTGCCGCGTGCACAATGAGTCAGCATCGCAGCGAGGTTACCCATCGTGCCGCTCGGCACCAGCATCGCCGCTTCCTTTCCCATCATCGAGGCGGCTATCCGTTCAAGCTGGTTGACGGTCGGATCCTCGCCATAGACGTCATCACCGAGCTCGGCGCGGGCGATTGCCTCGCGCATCTCGTCCGTGGGCAGGGTAACCGTGTCGCTACGCAGGTCGATAGTTTTTGATATCACGTGCCGCTTTGGCCCAAATGTCGAAGCGCGTGACTGTCACTCGGGCATGATTGCCTTTACCACTTCGTCGATTGCGCGCTTGCTGTCGAGTTCGTCAGTCAATGACCACGTGACCGCAACAGTCGCAGCGCGCCGCGGCGCGATACCTTGGCGAATCAACTCGCCCGCATAAATCAGCAGGCGGGTGGATACACCCTCCTCCAATCCCGACGCCTTCAGGTTGCGCACCTTTTCGCCCAGCAATGCCAACTGGTAGGCCATGTCATGGTCGACGCCCGCCTCGTGGGCAATAATTTCTACCTCTTTGTCGGCTGGCGGATAATTGAATTCGATCGTGACAAAGCGCTGGCGGGTGGAATGCTTGAGGTTTTTCTGGATGCTCTGGTATCCCGGATTGTACGAAATTACCAGCAGGAAACCGACATGCGCGTCCAGCGTTTCGCCCCGCTTTTCAATGGGCAGAATCCGCCGATGGTCCGACAGCGGATGGATCAACACGGTGGTGTCCTTGCGCGCCTCGACAATCTCGTCAAGATAACAAATCGCGCCCCGCCGCACCGCCTGCGTCAATGGACCATCGACCCAGACAGTTTCGTCCGCGGTAATCAGGTACCGCCCTACCAGATCGCTACCAGTCAAGTCCTCATGACAGGCGACCGTGATCAGTTCGTTGGGCCCATCGGGCAGCGATGCCAAATGGTGCGCCATGTGCTCCACAAAGCGTGTTTTGCCGCAGCCGGTCGGTCCTTTGAGCAGCACTGGGAGACGGGCTTTGTAGGCTGCTTCGAAAATGCCGATTTCGTCGCCGATCGGCAGGTAATAGGGAGCTCGATGAGGGTCCAGATGGCGCACTTCCGCGCCTTCGCGGCTTCCCTGGAGACGAGTGTCGAAAGTTTTGAGTTCAATAGGCATGTTACGTCCGTCTTGTGCAAAACGGTTCTGAGCGTATGTCGATTCTAGGAGAGGCGATACTCGATCATCAAGGAGTGGGGCGCTTCGGCATCAGGACAGGCCCGGTTTTGCTGTCGCGTATCTGGTAGCCGCGCGCCTCGAGTTCGCGGCGCAACTCGTCGGCGCGGCCGAAATCGCGAGCTTTACGCGCGTGCTCACGCTCGTCGCGCAGTTGCAGGATCTCGGCCGGAAACCTGGCTTCGCGATTCTCTTGCAAGCGCTCTTCCAGCTTCAATCCCAGTATGAGGTCGAAACGTTTCAAGGTGTTCCAAATGCAATGATCATGGCGCCGATAACCCTCGGCGAGCATCTCAAGTGTGCTTGCCAGCGCCTGAGCCGTATTGAGATCGTTGTTGATCGCCTCGTGGAATCGGTCTGCGTAATCGAAAGCCCACCCGCTATCCTCGGCGGCATCCGCCGCCGCTGCCGGCAAGTTCCTGACGAATTCAAGCAGGTAGTCCAGGTTGCTCTCCGTCGCGCGTACCGCCTCAAGGCTGAATGCCAGCTCCGAACGATACTTCGCGCTTAAGCAAAGCAGCCTGAAGGCCAGCGGATTTGATCCCGCATTCACCAGGTCGTCGAGCACCGGAAATTTGCCAGCGCTCTTGCTGATCTTTGCACCCTCCATCCCCACCAGAAAAGCGTTGTGAACAAAATAGCGAACGAAGGGGCGCCCAGTTGCGGCTTCTGACTGCGCGATTTCGTTCTCGTGGTGCACGGGAATATGGTCAAGGCCCCCCGAGTGGATATCAACCGTTTCGCCCAGGTACTTCATCGACATCGCCGAGCACTCGACATGCCAGCCCGGATATCCACGGCCCCAGGGTGACTCCCATTGCATCAGGTGAGTGGGCTGGTTGAGGACCCACAACGCGAAATCGTGGGGGCTTTTCTTGTCCGGTGAATGTTCGAGGCGTTGGCCGGCGTGCTGTTCGTCCAGGCTCTGGCGTGATAACCGTCCCAGCCGTCTCGGGCCGCGCCACTTTTCGACATCGAAGTAGATTCCCGACGAAGTCACGTACGCGAACCCCTGGTGCAGAAGCTTTTCGATCAAGCCAATCATGTCGCCGACATGATCAGTCGCGCGGCACAGCAGCGGCGGTTCCGGGAGCTCAATATTGAGCCGCGCGCAGTCCTGCTTGAATTGTGCGATATAGAAGTCGGCGACCTCCCGAGGAGATTTGTGCTCGGCACGGGCGGTTTTTTCGATTTTGTCTTCGCCGCTGTCCTCGTCCGACGTCATGTGACCAACGTCAGTGATATTCATTACGTGGCGGACCGCGAAGCCATTGAAGCGAAGCGCACGCTTGAGCGTGTCGACAAACACATAGGCGCGCATGTTACCCAGATGCTGCGGCAGATACACAGTCGGTCCGCATGAATAATAAGTGACTTCAGGCGGGTTACCCGGCCGCAACTCTTCGATAGTCCGGTTGAGGGTGTTAAAGATGTAGAACGGCTTCACGAGGGACCGCAAATAAACCTACCGCGCGGGCGCTGCCCCGTACAAGCCGGAACTTCCGCCGACGGTTCATGCGCAGGCGCTGGCGGAGAGTAGTCTGTGTCGGTGTAGCACTCGCGGCTTTCAACGCCTTGAAAGCTTGGGATTATCGCTTTGACGGCGGCGGCGCGCCGCTTCCTGGATAATGCGCCATTCATAGCCATCGACCAGCGATTTCCACCCGGCTTCGACCGAGTTGGTCGATTTCGCCAAGGTCGCCCAAACCATGTGGCCATCAGAAAACTTCTTGACCGACATCACTTCGGCCTCGGTCGATTCGCCGCTCGCATGCATATAAGTCTCAGTGACGCGCACCGAATCCATGAACGGAAAATATTTCATCAGCGCTTTGCGCAGTGCGGTATCGAGCGCATTCACTACGCCGATGCCGCGAGCGGCTTCCGTTTCCTCGATGTTGCCTACCCGTATGACGACCGTGGCGTCGATGGTCATGCGGCCCTCCAGCCAATCGTCGATCACGCGCCGGCGTACGATTTCGAAAGGCGGGACGTAATCCAAAGACGTCCGCAGTTCAGCTAATTCGCGTGAGGCTTGGGGCGTCTCGGTTTCATAAAATATCGACTCGCGTTCAACCACGCTAAATACCTACAAACTAAGCGCGCGCCGCAGACCTCTTCTCGTCGACGCACGTCTGCTCGCGAATCCGAAGGATGCGCATCTCTGAGGCTCGTTTCTTCGGCTTCCGCCTCGGTTCACTCAAGGCACACCATTCTGCTTTTGCTGCGCCTGATGTCCATTGTTCCGCGCCGGAAGGCGAGCTACAAGAGATTTTCTTGCGAAGTGCTACCCAGGTTACATCGCCAACCCACCGTCGACTTGAATAACAGCGCCGGTGATATACGACGACGCATCAGAAAGCAGGAAGGCAGCTATCGGCGCAACTTCATGCACGGTGCCGAAGCGTCCGAGCGGAATCAGGTTAAGCGCGGCGGCGCGATGCTGCGCGGCCAACGATGCGGTCATGTCGGTCTCGACAAAGCCAAGAGCGAGGGCATTGACCCGCACGCCCATCGGGCCCACTTCCTTGGCCATTGCTTTCGTCATCCCGATCAGTCCAGCCTTTGCCGCTGAGTAGTTCACCTGGCCTGCCATTCCCGCAATGCCACTTACCGACGTGATGTTAACGATGGCTCCATGCCGCGCTTTCATCATCATGAAAATTGCGGCGCGCGCGAAATTAAACGCGCCGGTCAGATTGGTGCGGATTACCTCGGACCAGTCGTCTTCGCTCATCGCCATCAATAGCTTGTCGCGTGTCAGGCCGGCGTTGTTGACCAATCCATCGACCGCACCAAATTCCTTTTTGACACCATTGACCATTTCGCGCACGCCCTTAAGGTCGCTCACGTCGAGCTTAAAGACGAGGGCTCGTACACCGAGAGCTTCGATTTGATCCCGAAGCTCCGAAGCCTGTTGTTCGCTTTTGAGATAGTTAAACGCGATGTCTGCACCGCGGGATGCTGCCTCAAGGGCTATTGCACGCCCGATCCCGCGGGCGGCGCCGGTAATGATGACGCGTTTACCCGCGAGATCACGCAAAATGTGCACGTCGCAGACTCCTTGCTAAGATGCGCGCCTCCAACAGACCCTCGCGGGCCGTCCGGCAGACTCGTTTGCTCGGCTGCACTTCGTTCCGCCTGGTGAACTCGGCTCCGCTGCACCTCCGCCTGACGAACGCGAACCTCGACGTGGTACTCGAGCGCCATCGCTTAGCAACGAGCGACCACCGCTAGTAGTATGTGCTTCTGGAAATGGCCGCCTGGATGCCGGTCAGTGTCCGAGCCCATCCTTATGCGCTGAACGACGAACCACAACCGCAGGTACGTGTGGCGCGGGGATTGTCGAAACGAAAGCCGGCGTTATGCAATCCCTCGACATAATCCAGCGTGGTGCCCCCGATGTACGGCAGCGAAATTTCATCAACAAACACATTCACGCCATCCAATTCTGTCACCAAGTCGCCGTCTTTCCTGGTGTCGAAATTCATCGAGTACTGAAATCCGGAGCATCCGCCGCCGACCACCGCGATACGTAAGCCGTGCTCTGCGCTGAGCCCCTCTTTTTGATGCATCTTGCGCACAGCCTCGATCGCCCGCGGAGTCAGATTCAGACCCGGCAGACGGACTTCAGGTTCCGCAGTATTACCATGGGAGGTCCCCTCGTGGAGTTCCTCAGACATTAGAAAGCCTCCTTCAAAACCTCGCCTCTATAGTAGGCGAAGACAATCTTCTACGTGCTCTTTATTTTTGCCTAGAGACTGCAATGTGGCGACAAGTATCCCATCGGTCAAACAACTAGGTCAAATATAACCTTCTCGCCGCCCGTTTGCATCGCAGTGGACCGTCCCGTTTCACAGTGACTGATGTTAAGATAAGGATCTGATGCACCGGCTAGAAAAGAGGGTGACGGATTCCGCTTTAGGGCTGGGGTTCGCATTGGTCGGCTTCGCACGAATCAACCGACTCGCCGACCGCGAGGATTTTTTCCTCCAATGGCTCGCGGAAGGGAGGGCCGGCGAGATGGAATGGCTTGGCCGCGAACCGGAGCGCCGGTTCGATCCGCGTACGCTGGATCCGCGCCTGCGCGGCGTCGTCAGCCTCGCCTATCCCTACGCTGCACCAAGGCCACCGATGCTCGATTGGCGTTCGGAAATGCGGGGACGTATCGCCGCTTACGCGCTGGGACCTGATTACCACGATGTCGTTCTAAAAAAAGCCCATCTAATCGCCGATGCCCTCAAGGCCGAATGTCCCAAATCCATCACCCGGGTATACGTAGATACCGGTCCGGTGTTTGAACGCGAATGGGCAGCGGAGGCTCGGCTTGGATGGTTCGGGCGTAATACTAATTTGATCAACCGCTACGGTGGCTCATATTTTTTTCTGGCCGAGGTCTTCACCGATATCGAATTCGAGGGCCCCTCAGAACCCTATCGTGATCATTGCGGCAGTTGCCGCCAATGCCTTGATTTATGCCCGACGCAGGCGCTGGCTGATGGTTTTAAATTAGAGCCACGCTTGTGCATTTCTTATCTGACGATCGAACACCGCGGTCCAATTCCGAGGGAGTTGCGCAGCCGGCTCGGTAATTGGATTTTCGGCTGCGATATTTGCCAGGAAGTTTGCCCCTGGAACGGCGATGCGACGCGCACGGCCGTTGTCAACTTTGAGCTGGCGCCATCGCTCGCTGCTGTGATGCGACTGGACGACAGCGCCTTTGGACAGCGCTATGGCAAGACAGCTATAAGACGAACGAAACGACGTGGCCTGCTCCGCAACGCAACGATTGCCCTTGGCAATAGTGGCAATCCCGCGGCAGTACCGATACTCGCCCATGCTCTCAATAATGAGCCTGAAACGCTGGTACGGGCGCACGCGGCATGGGCGCTCGGCCGTTTCGATAACGTTGACGCGCGGGATGCGCTAGATGCGGCAAGAGCGCGGGAGCCCGAGCCACTGGTCAGGGTTGAGATAGAAGATGCTCTGTCTTCCACTTGGGGATGACCCGATTTGCGCGCTTTTGACACTAACGGAGAAGAATGGTTTTCCGAGGGCGTCTTTGGTGCGCTGCCGAATGCATGCTTTGACGTATGAGGCATAGGCGCGAAATCGGCCCGGCAAGCCTTGAGCGGCGGGCATCAAATGGAATAACTGTTCTGTAAAGCGGCGGTAGCAGATATTAAAGAGGTAGCCGTATGAACGACAATGTGCGGCGTGAATTCGCCATGCTGGCGGCGCGTGAACCGATTCCTCTGGCGCGCGGCGCGTTGTTGATTGCCAAAGATGAATATCCAGAGCTTGACCTGGAAAGATATCTCGATGAATTAGCTGCCCTCGCGCGCGAGGCCGAACCAGCGATGCGCGCGGCTGAGAGCACCGTCGAAAAAATTCAGAGCCTTTCGGATTTCCTTTTTACCCGCAAGGGCTTCGAGGGAAATCGTGACCAGTACGGTGACCCCCGCAATTCTTTCCTTAACGAAGTGCTGGAACGCCGCCTGGGAATACCGATCTCTCTCTCGGTGCTCTACATCGAAGTGGGACGGCGGCTCGGCTTGAACCTCTATGGGGTCTCGTTCCCCACCCATTTTCTGGTCAAGGCGGTCGACGATCGCGGCGAACTCATCATCGACCCATTCAACGAAGGCACGATTCTCGACCTTGATGAAATTCGTGCCCGGCTGCAGCAGATTTACCGCCAGCCGGTGGAAGTGCATCCTGACATGCTAAAGCCGGTAGCTGGACGGCAGATCCTGGCGCGGATGCTGCGCAACCTGAAAAATATCTATGCACAGGGTACCGATTGGCAGCGCGTGCTGTCGGCCCTCGACCGTATCCTGATGCTCGACCCGCGCTCGCTCGAAGAGCTGCTCGAACGAGCTGTGCTCTACGAGCGAATGGAATGCTTCGGGGCTGCGCTCCACGATTTTCAGAGCTTTCTCACCCAGGCGCCTGAGCATCCTGCCGCCGAAAACGTGCGCGAGGCCGTAATCCGCCTGACCCAGCAGGTCTCCCGTCTCAACTAGCAAGCTGCTGGTCTTGTCCGCACCTGATACGCGGCGCAGCGTTCGTGGCATTTTTTATACTGGTATAAAAAATGCCAGTGTTACGCCCCCCGCCAATCAACTAAACAAAATTAGGGGAGCACTGTGCCGCCACTGTCATCCGTCCCGATATCGATCCCCCGAGCTTGGGAAGGTTTGGTCCCCCAGCGTGTGGCCAGTGACTCCCCGATAGCACTCCAAGTGCGGCGTTGCAAGGCTTGACCCATCCCGGCTTCCCGCAAGTGCTCCACGGTTATTTGCACCCGTCGGAACCTGCCGATAGCTGATTTTGACCATCGCTAACGGCCAGTGGTCAGCATGCACCTTTAAAAATACGCAAGCGGCCTGGCGCCTTCAGGCGGCTGATTGGGCAGGTGCGCACTTCGTGGCAAGCACTGTAAAGAAGTTAACATCCGCGGTGGCGTTCGATTAAGATACGCGCGAGATTCAATGGAAACGGCAGAAGCGACACTGGCGGCCGAGCCGAAACAGGCGAACCCGTCGCACAAATGGCTAGTCGCGACCGCGGTAATGGTCGGCTGCGCAATTGAAGTCATCGACAGTTCGATCGTCAATGTTTCCCTGCCCCATATGCAAGGGAGCTTCTCCGCCAGCCTGGACGAAATCGCTTGGGTGCTGACCAGCTACATCGTCGCCAACAGCATCATGATTCCGATGACGGGCTGGATCTCCGCGCGGGTTGGGCGCAAGCGTTATTTTCTTACCTCCGTATGTACCTTTGTCGCCGCGTCAGCTTTATGCGGAGCGGCGCGAACACTGGGCGAGATTGTGGCCTTCCGCCTGCTGCAGGGGCTCTCGGGCGCCGCGATGATTCCGTCGTCGCAGGCCATCCTGATGGAAACGTTTCCGGCATCGGAACAGCAGATGGCAATGGCAACCTGGGGGGTCGGCATGCTGTTCATGCCGATCCTCGGTCCCACACTGGGTGGATGGATTACGGACAATTGGAACTGGCGCTGGAATTTCTATATCAACTTGCCGCTGGGTGCGCTGGCCTTCCTGATGGTCTCCGCCTTCGTGCACGATCCGCATTATCTGCAACGCCGCCGGGGGGGCCGGGTCGACTACTTCGGGCTCATCTTGCTAGTGGTGTGGCTCGGGCTGATGCAAATCGTGGCCGATCGGGGACAACGCTCTGACTGGTTTGCAGCGCCGTGGGTAGTGTGGTCGAGCATAATTTCCGGACTTGCGATGATCGTGCTGATCTTCCGGGAACTGCGGTTCCAGACGCCCATTCTGGACCTCCGCATTCTGAAAAAGCCTCTGTTTTCCATAGCTGTGTGCCTGACGATCGTCCACAGCTTTTTGCTGTTTGGTACTGGGCTGCTAATGCCAATCTTCCTCCAGGAATTCATGGGCTATAGCGCGTGGAAAGCAGGGCTGGTGATGTTCCCGCGGTCGGTCGGCGGTATCACGTCAATGATGTTGGTCGGGCAGGTTGCGCGCGCCGGCTATGATAACAAGCGGCTGATCGGCGTAAGTTTCACGCTCGTGGGTCTCGGGTTATGGCTAATGTCGCGTTGGAACCTCGAGGTCAGCATTTGGCAGATGATCTGGACTAATGTCGTGATGGGGCTCGGCTTCGGGATGAGCTTCCCGATTCTATCGGCGGCGGCGCTGTCGATGATCGAGCGCGAACGCATGGGTTACGCGACGAGCCTCTTCAATATGCTGCAGCAGCAGGGACGGGCCATCGGCATCGCGTACATGACTAATGTGCTGGTGCGCAACCAGCAGATCCATCAGGCTCGCCTGGTCGAACATTTCTCGATCTTCGATGCATGGAGACTAAGCAAACTTGGCGCGCATCTGCCGGGCTCCCCGATGTTCCATTACCTGCCGCAAATTATCCTCGGGCAGAAGCAGGGACTCGGGATGGTGTACGGCGTCGTGCAATCCCAGGCTGCAATGATGGCATTTAACGATATCTACCGCCTGCTCGCGATAGTAACTGTTCTGATGATTCCGTCGTTCCTGATTTTGCGCGGCCCGGTAAGCGGTGCTCCCGCCGGCGCGCATTAACCAACCGGAGACCGGGATCCCACAACCTTCAGCCCGGCAAGCCAGTTCACTACACTAGGATTTTATGGCTCCGCTCAGAAATTCTTCATCAGATCTCTATGAGCGCGATTACTACGCGTGGCTCCAGGATCAGGTTCGGGCGTTACGCGAACGCCGCATCGAAGATGTGGACTGGGAGAACGTGGCGGAGGAGATCGAGGGTTTGAGCAAAAGTGAGAGGCGCGGCGTAAGCAGTCACTTGGCGACGGTGGTGGAACATCTTCTGAAACTCGAGTATGCGCGCGGCATATTTCGAGAATATAACGCCAGAGGCTGGCGGGTGAGCGTCAGAAGTGCACGAAGGCAGGTACGGAAGCTGCTCAACGAAAGCCCAAGTCTCCGCCCGCAACTGGAGGAAATGCTGGTTGACGCCTATGACGATGGCCGTATCGAGGCATTGCGCGACCCCGGATTGTCTGATGACGAACTCCCCGCGTCATCCCCGTGGACGGTTGAACAGATAATGGATGACAATTTGCTGCCCGACTACGCCACAACTGGGCGGTAATGACCGGATGGCTTTTCCTAGAAGGATTACGATGGACCCCATAGTCATCGCTCTACTTGGCGGCTGCTTCAGTTGATTCCGCGATTAGTTCCGAGAGGTCGCGCACACGCATCGATTCCTCCAACGAACGCGACTTCAGCGCGTCCTCCATCGTGTCATGCAAAAAGGGCAGCCAACAGCCAGCGTCTGCGGCCTGGCAACGTTGATCTGGTCGAACCGCTCCTGATTGATTCGCTTGGTGCCTTTTTCTTCTTCTTTCCAAAAGCAACCGCCGCCTGCCCCCTCAGCAAAATGTGCCATTCTTGCACAGATGCACATCGTTCACCTGCGCGCCCGGAATCGCGCCGAAAGCGCGCCGTCCCACTTGTGGTTGTGCCGCGCCACATGGTGCGGCACTATAATAGCTGCGAAGAAGGTCTCTTCAGGACTCTGCATCACGGCTCCGGGTGACCTCGTCGACGATTTCCATCACGTCGAGGGTCTGGACCTTCTCCTCTAGCTCTTTGGCCTTGATGCCGTCGCCGAGCATCGTCATACAGTAAGGGCAGGAGACGGCGATGACCTCAGGGTCAGTCTGAAGCGCCTGCTCGGTGCGGAGCAGATTCACCCGTTTATCCGGTTCTTCCTCTATCCACATCCGCCCTCCGCCAGCACCGCAGCACATGCCGAATTTATGGTGGCGTTCCATCTCGTGAACTTGAGCCCCCGCGCGGCTGAGCACCATCCGTGGCTCGTCAAATACGTCGTTGTAACGGCCGTAGTAACAAGAGTCGTGGTATACGGTCCGCTTCGGGAATTCCGCAGAGATCTTGAGACGGCCCGAAGTGATCAATTGACCCACGAGGTCGGAGGCATGAATGACCTCGTACGAACCACCGAATTGCGGAAACTCGTTCTTGATCGTGTTGAAGCAGTGGGGACAGTTCACGATGATCTTACGAACTTTGTATTTGTTGAGGGTTTCGATCAGCATTTGGGCCATCGACTGGTAGAGGTACTCGTTTCCAAGCCGACGGGCCGTTTCGCCGTTGCAAAGTTCCTCGCGCGCGAGGCAGGCAAAGTCTACGCCTGCTTTCTGCAGCACGCGGACGAAGGCCTGCGTCGTCTTCTTGTTGCGATCATCGTAGCAGCCGGCGCAGCCGACGTAGTAGAGGAACTCGGCGTCGGCCTTGTCGGCGAGGGTCGGGACGTTCATCCGTTCGGCCCACTCGAACCGCCGCTCGGAATCGAGCCCCCACGGATTGGATTGCGTCTCCATGTTCTTGAAGAGGCGGGTAAGCTCCTTGGGGAAACGGGCCTCCTCTTGCACCAGATGACGGCGCATGTCGACGATCTTGTCGACGTACTCGATCATCGGGGGACAGGCCTCCTCACAGGCTCGGCAGGTGGTACAAGCCCACAGTGTGTCGTCGTGGATGACAGAACCGACAATGTTTTCTCCGACGTCCGAGGGTTCCGTGCCATCCCCTTTGCCTGGGCGGCTCCTCTTTTCAATGATCTCGTCCTGATGCCGGTAGAGGTAGTCCCGCAGATCGAGTAGAAATTGACGTGGCGCCAGGGGCTTCTTGCTTGCCGTGGCGGGGCAATGCGAGGAGCAGCGGCCACATTCTGTGCAACTGAACATGTCGAGCACCTGCTTCCACGTGAACTGATCGATGTGCGAGGTGCCGAAGCGGGAATCATTTTCGAGGTCCTGCTTCGAGAGCCGCCCCTTGGGCTCGAGTTTCGCGAAAAAGATGTTCGGGATTGCAGTGATAATGTGGAAGTGTTTCGAGGGCGGCAGTAAGTCCAAAAAGACGAGAACGACGAGGTTGTGCACCCACCAGGCTACGTTGCTCGCCTGCAAGGCGAAGCTCGTGCCCAGAACTTTCGCCAGGCCGAGACCTACCAAGGCAGAGAGAGGCTCCCACCGCGCCCCCAGAACGATCAGCGTGTTGTTCGGGTGAGAAACGATTCGCCCACCATCATACACGAGACCTGCCACCATGATCATCGCGATGAAAAGCAGGATCACATAGGCCTCCCAGTGGGATTTATCGCGCAGGCGACTCTCGGGCGGAAGAAAGCCGTAAAGTCGAGGCGCGTGCGTGATCCGCCATCGCACAAACGCCACTCCAACCCAAAACAGGACGGCCACCTCCGTGAAGTCGCGGAGCAACAAATAGGGGCCGCCCAGGAGATGCAGGTTAAAGCCGGGAACGACGAATGAGTCCGAGTAGGCACGGCCGAACATCGTGAGGATCTGGATCCCGAGGATGAAAAAGCCCCAAAAGATGAAAAAGTGCATCCACCCGGCGGACCGCTCGGCTCCCGGATTCCTGCGCACGAATTTCCTCTGGCCAAAGGCGTAGACAAGCACGGCGCGAACGCGTTCGGGAATGCGATCGAAGCGGGACACGGGGACAGCGCTCCGCAGTAGCTGAAAGCGGCGCCAGAGCTGGTAGAAAAAAACGCCCACGGCAGCCAAAATGCAAAGAGTGAAGAGAATCCCCGTCATCATCGAACCTCCCTCATGGCTACCAAGTAATAGGGAAAACCGAAAAATCCGGCCGCCTAGGGCACTCGGCGACGATGTAGCCGTCTTCGCCGGGAGTCAAAATGACTGGCAGTTCGACCACGGGCAGAAAATACCATCGGACGTCCGCCCGGGACAGGGCCTGGATCGCCTTGGGACCGGCGATGATTGGGATCGTCGGTCTGGTCGAGCTTATAGCCAATCCCCTTGCCGTCGTAAATTTGCGTACCGCCCAGCTGGTTCCAGGTGTATTGCTCGATTTGAGAAACGCCAAAAGTTTCTGCACTTTCGAAGTCCTCGATCGGCGTCAAGCGGCCGCGCTGTCCAAGATTGCGGAAGCAGAGATTGATTGGCGCGATCAGGAAGTGGCGCAACTTGGTGAATGGCAGACAGAAGAACAACGCCTAGCCAGTGACTCCGCTCGCGCTGCTCTTGTCCCGCAGAAGAACGGGCGAGACTCACTGGCGACTGTCCGATGCGTTTTTAGGAAGTCCCGAGTCAAATTCAAGCGCCGGACGCCCGCTTCGACGCCGTTCCCACATCGGCAATGAACCATTGCGGGAGATCGGGCAAATAGTTGATTGACCGTCAGTGCTTCATTTTCTTCAGCTCTTCGGTCATCTCGGGCACTGCCTTGAACAAATCGGCGACGAGGCCGAAGTCGGCGACGCTGAAGATGGGCGCCTCTTCATCCTTGTTTATCGCGACAATAGTCTTCGAATCCTTCATCCCGGCCAGATGCTGAATCGCACCGGAAATCCCCACAGCCACATATAGCTCCGGCGCAACGACCTTGCCCGTCTGACCGACCTGAAGATCATTGGGAACAAACCCAGCGTCTACCGCGGCACGGCTAGCACCCATCGCGGCGCCGAGTTCGTCGACCAGCGGCTCGAGCACGGTCTTGAAGTTATCTCCGGAACGAAGCCCACGCCCACCCGAAACGACGATCTTCGCTTCTGTGAGCTGCGGCCGATCGCTCTTGATTTCATTGAAGCCGACGAATTCCATCTTGAGACTCGCCGGGTCGATTTCGGCTTGCATTTTCTCAACCGGCGCTGTTTCTGTGCTCAAAACCGCAGCATCAAATGCAGTGCTGCGCACGGTTACGACGTGGATCGGCCCCTGCAACTCGATCGTCGCCAACACGTTGCCAGCGTACATCGGCCGCACCAGGCTGCCGTCGTCATTAATCGCAATGACGTCCGACGCCATCGGGGCCTCGAGACGGGCGGCAACGCGCGGCATCAGGTCTTTGCTCATCGCGGTCGCGGTCGCCATTACGGCTTCGGCGCCGATCTTTTTCACCACGGTTGCAACCGCCTGAGCCGCCGCGTCAGCCAACGGAGTCGTCAGGCGCGGGTCTTCAAGCCCAATCACCTTGCTCACACCATATTTGGCCAGCTCGCCGATCACGTTGTCGACTTTGTCCCCCATGGCGACAACGACGCAGTGGGCGCCGCGTTTCCGTGCCATCTCCCGACCAGCGTTGATTCCAACCAGCGTGGTTTTCGGAACATGCCCATTCCGATGTTCAGCAATAACCAGTACATCACCCATTTATTTCACCATGTCTCAAGTGGCGCCGCGGAGCCTCCGCCGGTGAAGGTTGTCACCGCTCGCCGGGGGGTTTTGCCGTGCAATGGCGGCGCCCAGGCGTTAACTGCGAGGCCTGGAAGTATGAAGTATGATGTCTTCGCTGCTTCAAATCACCTTGGCGTCTGTATGCAGTGCTTGCACCAATTCCTGGACGGAACCCAGTTTTCGGCCGGCTTGCCGCTTTTCGGGCGCCTTCATGATCCTGATTTTGACCTTGGGCGTTAGATCGACGCCGAGGCTATCGGCCGGCACCTCGGTCAGCGGTTTTTTGCGTGCCTTCATGATGCCGGGTAGGGACGCGTAGCGAGGTTCGTTGAGGCGCAAGTCGGTGGTAATAACCGCGGGCAGGGGAAATGCCACAGTTTCCAGCCCACCATCGGCCTCACGCACCACAGTGCACCGGCTCCCGGCAATGTCCACTTTTGAAGCAAAAGTGGCCTGCGGCCAATCCAGCAGCTCAGCCAACATCTGACCCACCTGGTTCGAATCGTCATCAATCGCCTGCTTACCAATAATCACCAGTTCGGGCTTCTCGTTGCCGACTATTTTCGCCATGATCCGCGCGATCGCGAAGGTGTCGAGTGGGCTGTCCGCTCGCACCAAGATTGCGCGATCTGCTCCCATTGCCAGTCCGGTGCGCAACTGCTCCTGCCATGTCTGTTGGCCGACAGATAGCAGGACCACTTCGCCGGAACCTTGTTTCTCTTTAACTCGAAGCGCTTCTTCAAGGGCGATTTCATCGAACGGATTAATGACCCATTTAATGTTATCGGTGGCGATTCCAGAACCGTCAGGCAGGACGCGGATCGTCGTCGCTGGATCGGGAACGCGTTTAACAGGAACCAGGATTTTCATGGCGATCTCACTCCAGGCATTCACGAGCTACAAAGGACAAAGCGCCAATGACCGACTCACCAACCGATGTTCGGGTCGCGGTTTGCGCGGGATACTTCGATTCTCTCGTGCTCGACTTTATCTATCATTCATTGTATCCAAGCCGATAGGAAAGCTCTCGCCCGGCTTCGACGATCAACGGCGCGAGCTCGTGACTGATGCGATCTGCGGGAATTCTATAGCAGGGACCAGCAACTGCCAGCGAGCCGACGACAGAACGGGTATAGTCGCGGATCGGGACCGCAACTGATGCCACGTCCTCGAAGTACTCACCGGCGTCGACTGAATAACCGTCCCGGACGACGCAATGAAGCTGTTCAAGCAGGATCGTACGGTCAATTATGGTCCGCGGGGTGAACCGTTCAAGAAGTTCGGGTAAAGAACCCTGGAGTTGTTCTTCAGGATCGAACGCCAAGTGGGCTTTGCCAATCGCCGTGCAATGGAGTGGCAGCGTCTGACCGATGGGGGGAGTTATACGCACAATGCGATCGTTGGGTTCGGCGGCTTCCAGCGGAACCACGCCAGCGCGGCGCGCGATGGCGACGAAAGCACTCTCGCGCGCTTTGCGAGCGATGTCAGCCAGAATGGGCCGGGCTTGTCGCACCAAACCCATGTGCTCGATATAGCGGCGGCCCAAATGCAGACATTTGATTCCCAGCCGGTAATTCTCGCTGGCACGGTTTTGTTCGATGTAACCGCGTGCTTCGAGAGTCGCGAGCAGGCGAAACACATTATTTTTATGAAGTTTGAGCCGCTTGGAAAGTTCGGTGACGCCGAGTTCGTCGATGTCTCCAAAAAATTGTTCGAGAACGTCAAGCGAATGCGCTACGGATTGAATAACATAGTTTGTCTTGTCCCGCCGCATCATCAGTTTTTATCTTCTCCAGACACGCAAGTTGCTGAAACAGACCCCTTACGATTCTGGAAAGGTGTTTTAATTTAGGCCCTACCAAGGAATGATGTCAACGCCGCTCTAACCACGTATCGTGCTGTAGACGGCCTCGCGCAGGGCGGCATTAGCAAAAGTTGGAGCATACATTTGGCAAACGTCTTGCCGCCAGAATTCAGCCGCCGGATGGATGAATCCGACGACGAACTTTTTTACCAATATCCGCGCTTGCTTGTGCATATCGACGAGTACGCGATCGCCGATGTGGGCGAGATCTACGATCGTCTGCTGCCGAAGAAAGGCGAGATTCTCGACCTCATGAGTAGTTGGCGTTCTCATCTGCCCAAGACCCTCGAACTGAAGCGGGTCGTTGGCTTGGGTTTGAATCGTGCCGAGATGGCGGATAATCCTGCGCTTACTGATATAGTGATCCATAACGTCAACCGGCAGCCGCGACTGCCGCTTGACGATGCCTCTTTTGATGGCGCCGTGATGACCGTTTCTGTTCAGTACCTGACGCGTCCGATTGAGGTGTTTGCGGATGTTGGACGGCTGCTGAGGCCCCAGGGGCCATTCATCGTGACTTTCTCCAATCGGATGTTTCCGACCAAGGCGATTTCGCTTTGGCAGATGGCAAGCGAGCAGCAGCGGCCGGAAATCGTCAAACGCTACTTTGCTGAAGCGCGGACATTTGAGAATATCGAACTGATCGACCACAGCCGGCGCGCTGGCGTTCCATCGGACCCAATATGGGCGGTGGTCGGCTATAAAAAGACGCCGTAGTTGGAACCTCCGAACGGCAGGACTGAGAATCGACGCGGCTATCACGCGCCGCACAAGTTGCAAATTGCAAGTTGAATGATAAAGCATCGCGGACTGAGACATCTGGCGCTCAAGGTCAAAGACGTTACGCGTGCAGTCGATTTTTATCGGCGAGTGTTCGGAATGACGATCGTCTGGCAACCCGATACGGATAATGCGTACCTGAGTTCCGGTTGCGACAACCTCGCACTTCATCGAGGATCGGCGGGCGATCGCTCAGCACAATCGCTCGACCACCTTGGGTTTATCGTGTCCACGACAGATGAGTTGGAAGCGGGCTACCAATGGGCGCAGGAAAAACAGCTCGACATCGCGAGCCCGCTGCGACGCCATCGCGATGGCTCGGTTTCGTACTACCTCCGCGACCCCGATGGCAATGTGATCCAGGTGCTGTATGAGCCCTCCATAAGTCCGCTTACTATTTACCACCACGCGCAGGCCGAGGATTAGTGTCAACCTTGTCTGCCCGTTCCATTGAGACCGGACCAGGCCGAGTTTGAGCACTTGCCCGTTTACACAAGCGGAGCCTTCCCGATGCTAAAAGATCGTGCCACGCCTGGCGGAACTGTTGAGTATGCGAGCCATTTCACCGATTATCGGGGCAATTACCGTCCCATGTTCGGTCTTTCAGTTTCTTCGCTTGGAATCGGCACTTATCTGGGCGACGAAGATGCCGCCACCGACGCAGCCTACTCCCGGGCGATGCGAGCCGCCGTGCTAGGTGGAATTAATCTGGTCGATACTGCAGTAAATTATCGTTGCCAGCGAAGCGAGCGTGTGATCGGTAGGGTTATCGCGGAACTTGCCGGGAGCGGCGAGGTCAAGCGCGAGCAAATCGTGATTGCGACCAAAGGCGGCTATATCGCCTTCGATGGGGAGGTTCCGGCCGATCCGCGCGGCTGGTTCGAGGAAAATTTTCTACAGCCGGGAATTGTCAAGCCGAATGAGGTCGTCCAAAGCTCGCACTGCATAACGCCGCGATATCTCGAAGCCATGCTCGACCTCAGCCGCTCGAATCTCGGCCTGGAAAGCGTCGACATCTATTACGTCCACAACCCGGAAACACAGCTCAATGCCGTGGGCCGTGATGAGTTTCTCGCGCGCATTCGGAAAGCTTTTGAGTTCCTGGAAAGTGCGGTTGAGGCAGAAAAAATCGCTTGCTACGGCACCGCAACCTGGAACGGTTTCCGTCTAAAGCCCAATGAACGTGGCTATCTCTCATTGGCAGAACTAGTCGGCGCGGCGACTGAGGTCGGCGGGGCCGACCATCACTTCAGAATAATTCAGCTCCCATACAATCTGGCAATGACCGAAGCGCTGACATTGCGCAACCAGACTTTGCCCGGCGGCAACCAAGTGAGTCTGCTCGCTGCCGCCGACGCAATGGGCGTCGCAGTCTGTGCAAGCGCCTCGTTATTGCAGGGCCAATTGACCCGCAGCCTACCGGAAATATTGCAATCGGCTTTCCCTGGAATGGAATCGGATGCGCAGCGTTCGATTCAATTCGTCCGCTCAACTCCGGGCATCGGCGTAGCACTAGCCTAACTTCCGCGCTCCATTGAGCGATTTTCAGTTTTTGGCGCAAAAACCTCAGTGCTTTCAAGGGTGGGACTGCGAGATTGGCGATATAGTGACGAATAAACTGGCTACTCTACTTGACTGGCATAGTGTCATAGTATTGAATAGTGTCCTGTGTACATCCGCCGGACG
>Ga0207416_1000121_pt1 | contig 145310 bp, 126 predicted proteins | sample PaiPotPPM11metaG_FD_184107 | JGI IMG/M metagenome (GOLD analysis project Ga0207416, IMG submission 184107) | Iron sulfur acid spring bacterial and archeal communities from Banff, Canada, to study Microbial Dark Matter (Phase II) - Paint Pots PPM... ...
TCGCTCAACAAATACAAGCCCAGCCGCCGCGATCACCACTTCGCCCGCCAAACACCAAACACCCAAATACCCATAGCGATCGCGGCACCGCAACCGCGCTGCCTCCCGCGGGTTCCTTCCCTGCAGGCTTCCGGACGCCGGCCCCGGTGCCAGTGGCACCGTCCGCGAGGGCCGGCATCCGGAAACCTCAACAAAACCGGACTCATACACCGCGGCAAAAAGCATCTCTATGACATTACAGGACAAGATTTGGATTGCCTTGATATTGCAGATTTAATTTTAGGTACTGTTCCGGCTGCGGGAGGGGCGGTTTCGTGAAATTCCGACTGCAGCTCGTCAAGCCTTCCGCTTGCATTCTCGCGCTTTGATCCTGCGCTACATCTCGCAGATAGCTATTTTCTGAGAGAACCTCTGTGGCGCTGGCAAGCGCGCAGGAATGTCCGCTATCGGCTGCCGGCTCAACCGGCCGACGCAACACAGGCCAGGACTCGGGTCTGTTTCACCTCCGAAAGCGAACATCGGGCGCTCGTCGGGTCATGTCGGCTTTTCTGCCACACCGCCAACTGACGCGGCCTATTTGTCCTGCCCGAGCTGCCGAGCTTACTTCGCGACAACCTGCTTGGTGGTTGGCGGGAAAGCCGGGTTTGCTTCCGAACCGTGTAACAAGGCCAGCGCTGTCTGTAGCGCCTTATCATCCTTCGGATCCGCCGGAACGTAAGTCTGCGAACCCTTTTCCTCGGCTCCAGACGCCTTGAGATGCCCCCGCAGCGCCGCTTCGCTGATCGCCACGTTTTGCGCCTGCAAATCCGGAGGGATCTGTTGGCTCACCTCGATGTCCGGGGTAATGCCCTCGGCTTGGATCGAGCGCCCTGACGGCGTGTAATACCGCGCCGTGGTGAGACGCAGCGCGCCATTTCCCTGTCCTAGCGGAATGATCGTCTGCACCGATCCCTTGCCGAAGGACTGAGTCCCGACGATCGTCGCGCGCTTGTGGTCCTGCAAGGCGCCGGAAACGATCTCCGCTGCCGATGCGGTCCCCCCGTTGATCAGCACGATCAGCGGCTTGCCGTCGATGAGGTCGCCGGATTTTGCGTTATAACGCTCATCCTCCTCGGGGTTGCGTCCCCGGGTCGATACGATCTCTTCGCCTTTGCCCAAAAACACCTCGGATACCGCATCGGCCTGATTCAGGAGGCCGCCCGGATTGTTGCGCAGATCCAGAATGTAACCCTTGAGCCGGTCTGCCGGGACGCTTGAAGAGATATGATTGATCGCTTCCTTCAGTTCATCGCCCGCCAAGCTGTTGAACTCCGTAAGCTGAATGTAGCCGACGTCATCGCCTTCGACGCGCTCATGAACCGAGCGCGCCTTGATGATTTCACGCGTCAGAGTCTTCTCAAGCGGCTGAGCTTCGCTCTGCCGAGTAATTTCCACCGCGACTGAGCTGCCCGGCGGGCCGCGCAGCTTGGTGACAACCTTCTCGAGGCCGAGGCCGGCAACCGGCTGACCATCGACTTTAGTGATCACATCGCCGGCGCGAATGTCGGCCCGTGAAGCCGGTGTGTCGTCAAGCGGCGCAACCACCTTCACCAGTCCGTCCTTCATCGTGACCTGCATTCCGAGACCGCCGAACTGACCGCTCGTCTCCGTCTGCATGTCCCGGAAGTTACTCGCATCCATATAATTCGAATGCGGGTCGAGCCCGCTCACCATGCTATTGAGGGCGGATTCGACCAGCTTGGTGTCGTCTGGCTTGTCGACATAATCGTGCCGCACGATGTCATAGACTTGGCCAAACAATTCCAGCTGCCGATAAGTCTCCGCCGCTTCGGTGCTTGATGAAGCTTCCGCACCCGCGATAAGTGGTGCCAGTCCCGGTGTATGGGCCAGCAGGACGAGTGCCGAGCCTGCTATAGCGCCGATTACGATAAGTTTAAGCCTTTGCATGGGGCACTCTATTGGTCGTCGGGCCGCGCCGAGTCACTTCACATTATTGCTATCGACTGCGACACTATATCCTGATCGAGTTGTCAATCCGAGCCACGATACTTCGGTCGACGCCGTCCGCGCGATAGACGGATCATCATAGTTCGTTTCGACCGGCGTAGTCCTTTGCAAGTGCAGGATAATCTTACCAAAAATTAATTCAGCTGACAGAAAGCGTGCACATTAGTGGTGTCTTGTTTCGATCTGCGATGCGTTAGCACGTATCGCTACTTGATTCGAGGTTGGGGGCTTTAAGGAGATGAGCGTGTCTCATTACAATCCACAACTCATCCAAACGATGCGTGATGCGCTTGAGGCGGTGATGACCCGTGTTCCGATAGGTCATGCAACGCCGGGAGTTAAGGCACATCTCGCTGAAATCATTCTGCAGGCAGCTGCACAAGGCCTGACAAGCCACGACAGCCTAGTGGCCGCGGCGTCGGATCAGATTCAAGCGATTATATCGATGCTTACTTGATTGAATAATCGGTGCGAGAGACGCATTGCTGCATTGGCATGCATGTCGCATACGGGGCCCTTAGCTGCCGCGCGATCCGACTAGAGGCGCGGGCTGCTTTACCCCCGATTGTGTTGCAAAACTCGAAAGTTGCAGGTCGACGAATTTTTCGCGAAAACACGAGACGAAAAGCAATCGTCGATTCGCATAACCTCAATCGCGTTACCGAAGTCGCCGGTGAGTTTGACGTAAGGCGATGAGGCCCCTCACATCTTTACATGACAGCCGCGCCTGTAGCCCGCAGAAATTTGCGATCACCAGTGCAAAACGACTTTTGCAACACAATCGGCCATGAACCGCCTCATGCAAATGCTCACATATTGCCGTGCCCGCGCTTGATGGTCTGGCGGATCACCGGTGCCGTGACCTTATCTGAGATCTGGATGTTCCACATTTCGCTTTCGCCCTGCGCGGCGAAGTCGGCGAACAGCTTGGGGATTACCGACACATCGCGTATCTCGTGGCCGCGCAGGCCGAAGCCGCGTGCGATGTTTTCGAGCGCAGGCCGTCCGAACACAGCCAAGCTATCGTCGAGGCCGTCGGCGCGCAGCTTGTGAAACTCCGAGCCGTATCCGCCGTCGTTCATCGCGCAGATTAGGATGCGAAATCCTTGACGCTTGAGCGTCTCGAGTTCCTGGATATGGAACAAGAGCCCACCGTCGCCTTCGAACAGCACGATCTTGCCCTCGCGGCCCTGCCAGCGCGCAGCCGCGACCCCAAGCGCATACGACAGGCCGTTGCCGACCGCGCCGAATTCACGGACCGTCGTGTAGCGCTCCGCCGGCCTGCCACGCATCTGGGTGTTGAAATAGGCCTGATGGCCGCCGCCGACGACGATGTCCCAATCCTTTGGAACGACCGCGTCGATGGCCCGGATCACCTCGCGTGGATCCAGCATCCCCGGCGCGATGTCGAATGGCATCGAGTCCGCTGGCTCGGTCGCGATCCGATGCGCGAGCTCTTTCGAGCGTATCGCCGCCGCCGTCGGTTTGCCAACGCCCAATTTCTTGTCGAGGCCGGCAAGGATTGCCTCGACGCCGACGAGCGCATCTGATCTGACGTAGATGTCTGCGGCCTTCTGCCCATCGCGCAAGCCGCGTGGGGCATCGTCCAACTGGATTTTGCAGGCCTTTGCGAAGTAGTGCCCGCCACCGACGTAGTAGGATAGGCTCGTACCGACCGCGACCACTACGTCCGCGGACTCGTACATCTCTCTGCCCAACGACGTGAAGTAGCTGCCGGTGGTGCCGAGCCCGAACGGATGGTTGTGGAAAAGACCGCGGGCAGGCAGCGTGTTGGAGAGCAAGGCGCCGCAGCGATCGGCGAGCTTGATCACCGCATCTCGCGCGCCGGACCACAGCACGCCACGGCCACCGAGGATGATCGGCCGCTTTGCCGCGGCCAGCCGCTCGACGGCCTCGGCCACGACCTCGGGATCGGGCTGCATGCGCCCGACCTTGGGCTGGTACATCGCCGAGGTCTCGTAGGGCTGGTTGGCCATGTGTTCGACCTTCTGCAGGTCGTAGGGAATGCCCAGCACCACCGGGCACCGCTCGTACTTGGCGATGTGGAAGGCCTCGCGCACGTAGTCCATCATGCGCGGCACGCTATGCGCGGCGATGTAATGCGCCCCGGTCGCCGTCACCAGGGGCGCCTGGTCGATGTACTGGTTGTAGAACTTGGCGTTGATCGGCGACTCGCCGGCGAACACCACCATGGGCAGGCGAGCGCGAACCGCGGCCGGCAGCGCCGTCATCAACTGGGTCACGCCAGGGCCGCACGTGACCGAGGCAACGGCGACCTTGCCGGTTGCTACATTGTAGGCTGTCGCCGCCGCTACGGTACAGTGCTCGTGCCTGACGTGGACGGTATGCACGCTCGGCAGTTTGGCAAAGGCGGTGGACCAGTGCATGTTGCCGTCGCCCATCAGGACGAACTGCGTGTCGACTCCCTCCGCAAGGAACGCTTCGGCGAGGGCTTCGTAGAGTTTGGGCATGGGCGCGGTACTACTTGGATTATGAGGTGATCTGGTACGCAACAAGCATGCCCGGCGACGCCCAGTCAATTCAGTTGAAGCGTTCGTTTTTCTCGTTAGGCTAATACCCGACCATGTCGCCAACGAGTCATGCAGCGAAGTCGCGGTCCGCACCGCTCATGTCGGCTTTGCCTTCCATGACGGGAAGTCAGTCCAGCGTCGGTCGAGGTCAGCGATGTGCCATTAGCGGATGCCGTTGATGAAGGCGCCGCGTCTTGCTCGGACTCGCGGTCACCACCTCATAGAGGCAGTTACTGGTCCCCCCGTGTCCGCCGACATCATGTCAGCGCACGGAGGCTCCTTACCCGAGGCCGTCAGTGCATTCTCCGCGGTGTAGGTGATCGTTCCCGCGCCGGATTTGAAACTTGCCCTCGCATTGCGCGGGACGTTTGGCGCTCTGTCTGGAGCGACAACGTTGCCCCTTCCGAGTCATCGATCCGATCCGTCGTCTCAAGTTGCTTTGAAGCATGGAAGACGGTAACTGCCCGGACGACGTAGTGCTGAGTGAGCACAGGCTACCCGTGTTAGGTACTGTCTAGGCGGATCGATAATGTCACTCTTCGTCCTTCAGTCCACTTCAGGCATCCGCAAGGCGGGCAGGGGGGAGTATCAGTCCACTACGGACGATCCGTGTTTCGTCTATCGGTTCTGGCCGCGCCGCCCCCGTTTCATGGTGGTGTTGCTGCAAGCTGTTGCCGCGCCGCTCGATCCCAAAATCTACGCCGATCGCGGTAACGGTTTCGATGAAGCCAAGGCCATCGCGCTTGATGATGTCGCACCGGGCGGCGGCTGCATCTATTCGATCGCCGTCGCGCCGCCGCGGCGTGTCGCCAGGATCAGGATCGATCCGTGCTCCAGCGAAGCGCGCTTTTACTATTGGACGAAATGTGCCTGGACCGAGAAGGATCGCGCGGCCGCGCTGGCAGAGGCAAAACAGCGCGCCGGCGGCTCGGCGCCGGTTTGCGATATCGTGCTCGATGGTGTGCCCGAGAAGCGCATGCCGCGCAGGCAGGGTAAACTTGTCGCTGCGCATTTCGCCACCGTGGTGCGGCTCGCCGAACGCACAGCGCCATCGGTTGACACGAGCCTGACGCGAGACGGGCCGTTCATTTCCTTTGTCGTGCCAGTTCACGACACGCCTGTGGCTTATCTCAATGACGTGCTGGCCTCGTTCCGGGCGCAGCCTGCCGGCACAGCCGAGCTTGTTCTGTCCGATGACGGCTCGGTCTTGGCGTCCACGCAATCTTGGCTCGCCAAGCAAGACGGCGCGCACGATGTCCGTGTCGTCCGCAACAAAAAAAACGGCGGCATTGCCGCAGCGACCAATGCCGGGATCGCGGCGGCGCGCGGCCAGTGGGTCGGCTTCCTCGATCACGACGACGCGCTGACGCCGGGCGTCGTGCAACTCCTCGCGCAAACCGCGCAACAGCATCCGGCGTGCCAATTCATCTATACCGACGAAGTCGTTACCGACGCCAAGCTCAAGCCCACGGCCTATTTTCTCAAGCCCGCTTACGACGAGGTGCTGCTGTCGGGCGTCAATTACATCAATCATCTGTCTTGTTTTCGGCGCGAGCGGTTGCTCAAGCTTGGCGGATTGCGCACGGGCTATGACGGCTCGCAGGATTACGACCTGCTGCTGCGCTATCTCGATGGCTTGGCGGCGAACGAGATCAAGCATCTGCCGTATCCCGGCTATCGCTGGCGGCGAAGCGGCAAGACCTATTCGTCGCAATTCATGGACCAGGCGACCGCGAGCGCGCGCAAGGCGCTGGCCGAGCGTTATGGCAAAGGCGGCGCCGCGCCGGCCGTCGGCGAGGCGCTGAGCAAGACGCTGCATCGCGTGCGTTTCGATGCGGGTCAGGCCTCGATGTGGCAAGCGCAATGGCCGCGCGTCTCGATCGTCATCCCGAACAAGGATTCCTATCCGCTGATCGCGCGGCTCCTGTCCGACCTGAGAACGCGCACCGATTATCCCGATATCGAGATCATCGTCGCCGACAACGGCACGACTGACGCCAAAGTGCTCGCGCTCTATGCCGAGAGCGCCAAAGGCGCGATCCCGTTCCGCGCCGACATCGCGCCCGCGCCGTTCAACTTCTCGCGCCAGGTCAATTGCGGCATCGCGCGCGCGACCGGTGAGCTGGTGCTCCTCCTCAACAACGACATCGAAATCGCCGATAGCGGCTGGCTGCGCGAGATGGTGTCGTGCTTCGCCTATCCCGGAACCGGCATTGTCGGCGCAAAACTCCTTTATCCGAACGGGCGCCTGCAGCATGCCGGCGTGATCGTCGGCTTGGGCGGGCTCGCCGGCCACTGGTTCGGCGGCGAACGCGCCAATCATCCGGGCCCGATGGCGCGGCTGCACGTGCGCCAGACGCTCACGGCCGTCACCGGCGCCTGCATGCTCGTCTCGCGCGCCTGCCTCGATCGGACCGGCCCGTTCGACGAAGACACCTTCGCCGTCGCCTATAACGACGTCGATTTCTGCCTGCGCGCCGGCGCTAAGGGCTTCCGCACGGTGTGGACGCCGTTCGCGACGCTGATCCACCACGAATCGGCGAGCCGTGGCAGCGATGAGGGTAGGGCCAATCGGGAACGGTTTGCGCGCGACAAGGAGGCGTTGCGTCATCGCCACGACACCCGCAGCTATGAGGATCGGGCGTTCAGCCCATGGTATTCTCGGTACCGGTCCGAGTCGTCGCATCGATCGATGGATTCGCTGCCGAAGGCTCGATGAGAGTTTTGTGTCCGCCGAATCGAGTTATTATCAAAGACGTTCGATGCCAGTGAGTGAACTTAAGCTGACGGGTGATATGGATACCGAAATTTCCAATGCCACGCAGACTCCGAGCCGCCACTTATATATCGCCGGAACTGGAAGAGCCGGGACTAGTTTCCTCGTGCGGTACCTGACCGCGATCGGCATGGACACCACGCTCTCCAGACGAGGCGATCAAGCAGGCTGGGCCGAAGACGCTAGCGCCGGTCTTGAGGAAGAACCACATAAGCTTTTCGGGTCGGACGTACCCTACGTGGTAAAGTCGCCATGGCTCTATCTCGTGGTCGACGAAGTTATTTCCAATGCCAAGGATCGGATAGATGGCTTGATCGTTCCGATCCGCGATCTTTCCCAAGTGGCTCGCAGTCGGGTTGCGGTTGAGGCTCGCGCCATACAGCGTGCGGCACCCTGGCTTAACGGATTGGAAAAGCGGTGGGACGTGTGGGGAGCTGCGCCGGGGGGCGGAGTTTATTCCCTAGCTGAGGTCGATCAAGCGCGCGTATTGGCAGTCGGATTCCATATTTTAATTGAACGCTTCGTTGCAGCCGATCTGCCAATTTTGTTTCTTCACTTCCCCAGAATAGTTCACGATCACAGTTACCTATTTCAGAAACTTCAATCATTTTTTCCCGCTAACGTCACTGCGGAAAGTGCGAACGACGCTTTCAGGCAGGTCGTCGATGTTACAAAAGTCCATGAGTTCTGATCAACCCGCAAGGACCTTTATGCCATTTCGGCGCTTCGCTTCGCCGTTCTCGTTTATCGCATCAGTTGCGAAACAACTTGTTCGGACCTTCGTGGAACCAACATGGTTTCTGAAGGAAGCCGTTTGGGATACGCCAAAAAACCGCGTTACTATGGCCGAACTTTTCGACGCCGGGTTTTACCTAGAGCAGTATCCGGACGTCCGGGACGCTGAAATTGAACCGCTGGTCCATTATATTCGCTATGGGGCTCAGGAAGGGCGAGATCCAAATCCATTGTTTGATACGGACTGGTATTTGGATCAGAACCCTGACGTTAAAATGGCGGGAATTAACGCCTTACTTCATTTCGTTAAATACGGAGCTAAGGAAGGTCGAGATCCAAATCCGTTGTTTGATACGGATTGGTATTTGGATCGTTACCCTGACGTAAGAGCGGCAGACGTCAACGCGCTAACGCATTTCTTGCTCTACGGGGCGCGCGAAGGCCGCGACCCACACGCGGCTTTTTCTACTCGCTGGTATCGCGCTGAATACCTCCAGGGTGATGACGCTGGCATTAATCCACTTGCTCACTATCTTCATCACGGACAAACGAAGGGCTATCATCAAAATATTCCAAATCACGAGTATCATTGCCACATTATGTCAATCGAGCAGAAATGCTCGCTCGAGATTCCGGAGATATTGCGCCACATAGCGACGATGACTCAAAGAGTTAAGTTCGTAATCCTCGTTACCGGTTCGGACAAGGTGGCCGTCGACTCGGCGACTAAGGCGCTTTCAAAGCAACTGTACCCGCATTGGGAGTCTTGCACGTCGCTCCGCGATTTGATCGCGGAAGATAATGAGTTCGATCTTGCAAACTCTTTCTTCGTCTGGATCGATGCCAACGATCGATTGGATCACACGACACTCTATAATTTTGCAAGCGAACTCAATGCGGATGACAAAATAGACCTCATCTATGCGGATGAAGATAGAATCGAGAATTCGGGTGTTCGTTCGCGGCCCTATTACAAGCCTGATTGGAGTCCGGATCTTCTGGAATCCTTCAATTACGTCGGTTCGGGCTCGTGCTTCCGAGGAAAAATTGCCGCACGGATATTGAGCCAAAGTCGCGATTTTTATGACTTCGTGCTGCGTTTTACCGAAAATCACGTGCGAGTTTTGCACGTCAGGAATGTGCTGTGCCATCGTAAGGCTGACCTTACGATTTCAACAACAAAACAACAAACGGCCTCCGACGTTGCGGCCATGCTCGGTCGACTTGATCGGACAGGAAGGCGCGGGGTCGTAAGGCCGATCTATCCCGAATACAGATGCTATGATTCCAAAATTGAGTTGCGTACCAAGCCGCTTGTTTCAATCATAATTCCGACAGCCGGGAAAATTGCCGAAGTCGAGGGCAGAAAGCTTGACTTGGTTGTCAACTGCCTTCGTTGCATCGATGAAATTTCGACCTATAGCAACTATGAATTCATCCTAGTCGACAATGGCGATCTTAGCGCAACGCAGCTCAGACAGTTGCGAACTCATGATGCGAAAAGTATTACGTATAGCGATCCTGTTTTCAACGTTGCGAAAAAGCTGAATCTGGGGGCAGCCGAAAGCAAAGGAGAATTTTTGTTATTGCTGAATGATGATATCGAGCCAATTGCACCCGACTGGATCGAGAGGCTTCTGGAACACTTCGAAAAGCCGCATGTTGGGGCGGTTGGAGCTAAGCTGCTTTACCCAAACGGCAAAATTCAACATGCCGGTGTAGCAATCAATTCTCTCAACCCCGATCACGTCCGTCGTTCGTTCCCGCGGAACGATAAGGGGTATTTCTTTAGTACCTGCGTGAGCAGAAACGCGCTGGCCGTGACAGGGGCGTGCATGATGACCCGGGCGGCCGTCTACAAAGGAGTAGGAGGGTATACCGATGATCTCGCGATTAGCTTCAACGATGTTGACTATTGTCTAAAGCTCCGAGAGCGGGGATTATTTTCGGTATATGCTCCAAGAGCTGAGCTCTTCCATTTCGAATCACAATCCAGGGTCGCCTCGTTGAATTTGGACGAGCTTCGTTATTTCTACAAACGCTGGGGTTCGATTGTTACCGACCCGTTCTATAACGAAGAAAATCTAAGAGTGGCTCCGCCAACCTACGAGGTCCACCACAACGGGAGACTTATCTGATGCCGGCTCGACGCAGAACGCGCGATGGTTCTGTAGCGGTCGCTTACCTTGCCCGGGGCGCTGACAACAATTGTTTGAGCCGGTTTCGCGACTTCGTGCGATCATATAAGGCCACTCGGCCGGGTCTTGATCACAGCCTATTTCTGATCTTTAAGGGATTCAAGTCTCGGTTGCTTTTACAGCAGGCTAGAAATTTATTCCGCGACCTTTCTCACGCCGAGATCTATGTTGATGACGACAGTTTTGATATCGGTGCGTATGGCCGCGCTCTTAGTCAAATCGCTGACGATCGTGTCTGCTTTTTGAATACCAATAGTGTGCTCGTTAGTGACGATTGGCTTCTGAAGCTCGCTGTTAATCTCAACCAAGAGCGCGTCGGTCTCGTCGGCGCGACCGGCTCCTTCGAGAGCATGCACGCTGTCGATCCGCGTTTCCCGCGTTTCCCCAATGTTCATATCCGCTCTAACGCTTTTTTGCTGCGTAGAGTCCACGCGCAAGAAATTCTAGCGAGTTTTGTCATACGTCGAAAAGAAGATGCGTATTTCGCGGAGAGCGGTCCAGATAGCATCACTAGGCGCATCTTTTCTTTTGGGCTTTCAGTTCTTGTTGTAGGCAGGAATGGTCGCGGATATTCGCCGCTTTGGTGGCCCAGTAGCCAGACTTTCAGACAAGGGCTTCAACGAAATCTTCTTGTCGAAGATAATATCACCCGGACGTTCAATGCACTGACCTGGAATGAGAAGAAGCATATGTGCGATTTGACTTGGGGCAATACGATCAATCACATCGCTCATTTGCCTCAAGGTATTTGAGGGTTTGGTTTTGACGGCATGCCCGCCGTCCACTGAGCGGACAATCGAACGGACGTTGGCGGCTTCGATGCTCTAATAACCTCGATTGAAAGGCGATGGGCCTTTCGGCGCCGGAGTAGCAATGAGTATCCTCAAATCGTATAGCAAGGTTTTTCCCTTGCCTGAGAACGCTGTGTCGATCTTCGAGGGAGAGTGGGTCAGTAGCATCCCTGGGATATCGGGCGGCGGTACGATTCCATTATTCTCAGATTCGAGGTTGATCGATATCATCCAGCAGTGCGGAGGATTGTCGGGAAAAAGATGCTTGGAATTGGGACCGCTTGAGGGCGCACACACTCATATTATGTGGAAGAGCGGCGCCAAATCGATAATTTCTATCGAGGCCAACCAGCGCGCGTTCATGAAATGTCTCATCACCAAAGAGTTGCTCGGCTATGAAGCCAAATTCTTACTCGGGAATTTTGCAAAATATGTAGAAAGCACGTCGGAAAAGTTCGATTTCACGAACATGTCTGGCGTTTTATATCACATGACCGCTCCTCATGAATTGATTGCGAACGTAGCGCGAATCTCCGACCAGGTGGCGTGCTGGACGCATTATTTCGACAGGAGCATATTGGCGAGTAATCCGCAGTTGCGGGTCAAGTTTGAGTTCGAGCCGAAGGAAGTTGAAATCGGCGGTGTGACTTGCAGGCTTTTCAAGCAAAAATATCTCGCGGATATTGAGGTCAAGGGATATGCGGGGGGCAGGGAAGAAATCAGTTATTGGATGGAGAAAAAAGATATCCTATCGCTGTTCGAAGGGTTTGGCATGGATACCAGGGTGTTGTCGGAGGATCGCGACCATCCCCACGGACCGTGCATGAATTTCTATGCGATACGGCGCGGCCTGTGATCGGGGTCTGGGCTTGTAGCAGAGTTGCCGCCGTAGCCATCTAATACGACTGCGTCACAAATTGCTGAAAGCTCACGACGACACGACTTTTGAGAGACGGTGCAATGGTCGATTTTGCTGGAATTCCTCGCGCACAAGTTGGGCCTCCACTTGGTTTGTGATGCAGTCGTACGGACAATTGTCACCGTAATTTTGGCAAAAATTGCGGGGGTGTTCGCGATATCGGCGCATAAGGGCTCGGAGTCTGCGACGATCCCGGGTCTGCAGCGCACTACCAAAAGCGCGTTCACGCGCGTCTTGCGCGCGCTATGGTGCTGCGCCGCGCTCGGAAGGCGCACTAAATCCACGTCATTTTTTCATTGACATCGGTCCCTGTTTCAGTTACAAAGCGAATCTCGCTCACGTAAAGGACCTGCCCCGGAGGCACATCGGAGCAGGGGAGCGAGGGTGGTGCCTGCGGGCGGACTTGCAAACCGCTCCCGGGCAGCTTTGGGCATCAGCATCCCAGCACTACGGACTGGGTCGCGAGGTGCTCGCTGGACGGGGACAGGTTCGGGCGGGTAACACCCGCAAAAACTGCGTGCGGATCTTCCCCCTGACGGGGGATCAAGGGATCGGCGCTCTACCAAGTCCCCGGAAGCATGGCCTGGAGCTGGGCCTTTGGGACGAATAGTCCCTTGGGTCAGAACCGCGGTGGAACGCCGATAGATGTGCGCATCCCGAAGGATGCGCGGCCGTGCCAGCAGCACGGCAGGTTGGACTTCGCGTCTGTCGGCGTTCCGCTTCCTTTATTCTTTTTCTTCGTAGCCTGGATGGAGCGCAGCGTAATCCGGGATCACCGTTCAAGCTTCACGATCGTCCCCGGATTGCGCTTCGCTCCATCCAGGCTACAAACGAAGCGAGCGTAGCGGACAGCAAAAGGCAGGCACCACCCCTTCTTTTCCGTCGGCGACTCTCTCTTCGAACTTCAAACGTGGCGCCATTTGCAAAACTTGGGTGCGGACGCACTGCGGGAACGGTCTTCCATGTCGTCGAACAGGAGCGCTTGCCATGAAGCGCCGCATGAATCGTGTGATGGATCGTGACTCCGATTACATCTTGGCTCGCGGCGACCTCACCGTGTCGCTCGCCGTGTTGCAAGCGGCGCCGAAGGCCAAATCGAAGCTTAAGCCCGCCGAATATGCCGCGCGCTTTGCGATCGAAAAAGCCTTGCAGCAGCGGCGCTATTGCAACGCCTTTGCGCTATGGCGGACCTGCCGGGACAAAAACTGCCGCAAGCAGGGCGCGTGCTGCGGCGATGCCAATGCCTGCCTGAAGCGGTCGCTCGGCGGTGTGCCGCACAATGTGCAATACTGCGTGCGGCAGGCCATTCTCGACGCGACGCCGTTTAATATCGGCGCCCCCGAGCGCAAGGCGCGGCAGTGCATGCCGATCGATTTTTATGAGTAGCTTTGTAGGGTGGGCTGAGCGAAGCGAAGCCCACGCGGTCATGCCTTGAGGAATGTACCGCGTGGGCACGGCACTCCGCGCCTTAGCTAACCCTCTCTACTATCGACCTTTGCAATTGGGTGTGCCTTTGCCGCGATTCGGACTTGACCTGCGCTGCAGGTGTATCGTTGAAACGTAGGGGGTCGCCTGCAGGATGGTGCGGGGTCGACTCGGGCAACTCATCCACTGATGGGGTTCGTTTTTCAAATGAAGGCTGTAATCCTGGCGGGCGGCCTTGGCACCCGTCTCTCGGAAGAAACCGAGGCGCGTCCGAAGCCGATGGTGGAGATCGGCGGCCGGCCGATTCTTTGGCACATTATGCAGATATTCTCGGCCAATGGCGTGAATGACTTCATTATCTGCCTTGGTTACAAAGGCTATATCATCAAGGAATATTTCCTGAATTACCGCTTGCACTTGAGCGACGTGACCGTGGATGTGGGAAAGGGGACCGTCGAATTCCATCGCAGTGGCGCCGAAGATTGGCGGGTAACGCTTGTGGACACCGGCGATTCAACGATGACAGGTGGACGCTTGAAGCGTGTCGGCAACTATCTGCAGGACGATGACTTCTTTCTGACTTACGGCGATGGCGTGGCCGATATCGATTTGGCGAAGCTGCTTGCTTTTCACAAAGCCCACGGTGGATTGGCCACCGTGACGGCAGTGCTGCCGCCCGGCCGTTTTGGCGCGATGGAACTTGTCGATGGCCGCGTTGTGGCTTTTCATGAAAAGCCGGCCGGCGATGGGGCCTCGATCAATGGCGGCTTTTTCGTTCTTTCGCCAAAGGCGATCGATTACATCGAAGACGACACGACGGTATGGGAGCAGGGGCCGTTGGAACGCCTGGCCCGCGACGGCGAACTTCACGCTTATCACCACGGCGGCTTTTGGCAGCCGATGGATACGCTGCGCGACAAGCGCCACCTCGAAGAACTTTGGCAATCCGGTAAGGCACCGTGGAAACTCTGGTAAATCCGTCACCCGCTTTCTGGCGCGGTCGTCGCGTCCTGATCACCGGTCATACGGGTTTCAAAGGGAGCTGGCTGTCGCTGTGGCTGACCTCCCTCGGGGCGGAAGTTGACGGATTTGCTTTGGCTCCGGCAACCGATCCGAATCTGTACAAGCTCGCCTGCACGCCCCGGCCGAACGAATTTGGCGATGTCCGAAATTTAGCCGCGCTTCAGGAACGGCTCATTTCGGTTCAGCCCGAGATTATATTTCACATGGCTGCGCAGTCGCTCGTGCGCGCCTCATATTCCGATCCGGTCGGCACCTACGCGACGAACGTCATGGGTACGGTGCATTTGTTGGAAGCCGCGCGCCATGCCGCCTCGGTCGGGGCAATTGTTATTGTCACCAGTGATAAATGTTACGAGAATCGTGAGTGGCACTGGGCCTATCGCGAGGTGGAGCCCATGGGCGGTCACGATCCTTACAGCAGTTCGAAGGGCTGCGCCGAACTCGTAACCGGCGCCTATCGAAAATCCTTCTTCGAAAATGATTCTGGACATCCATGTCGCGTTGCAAGCGTGCGCGCCGGCAATGTCATTGGCGGTGGCGACTGGTCGACGGATCGCCTCGTCCCGGATGTCATTCGGGCCTTCGGTGAAGGAAAGCCGGCGGAAATCCGAAGTCCAAAGTCCACCAGGCCCTGGCAACATGTTCTCGATCCATTGAACGGCTATGTCCGGCTGGCGGAACTGCTTGCGTCCGAGCGAGGATCGGAATTCGTCGGCGGGTGGAACTTCGGTCCACCGGACGAAGATTGCAGGCCGGTTTCCTACGTTGCGGATATGCTCACAACCCTCTGGGGAAGGGACGCTTCTTGGATCTTCGCCAATGACTTGCAGCGACACGAGGCGGGCTATTTAAAAGTCGATGCGTCAAAGGCGAAAGCTCGCCTCGGTTGGGCCAGTCGATTGCGGCTTCATGATGCGCTGCGCTGGACCGTAGAGTGGTATCGCGCGCAGCTCGATGGCAAATCCGCTGCTGCGCTCAGTCTCGGGCAAATTGAAGATTATCAAGCTCTCGGGAGTACGTCGCCGTGACGCGCGGAGCATGCCGGGCCTGCGGCGCGCAATTGAAATACACTTTTGCCGATCTCGGCCTCTCGCCGCTGGCAAACTCCTACGTGGCGGAGGATAAAGCCCGAGAGGGCGAGATGTTTTATCCGCTGCACGCCTATGTCTGCGACGCATGCTTCCTGGTGCAGCTCGAGGAATTCGAGAGCCCCTCGAATATTTTTTCGGATTACGCGTACTTCTCCGGATTTTCGCAGAGCTGGTTGCGGCATGCCGAAACTTACGTCACTGCCATGCAGGAAAGGTTCGGGCTTGGACCGCGGCATAAAGTCGTCGAAGTCGCCAGCAATGACGGATACCTGTTGCAATACTTCGTCCAGCGAAACGTTCCGGTATTGGGCGTCGAGCCCGCACGCAATGTCGCCCAGGTCGCGATCTCTCGCGGCGTCCCCACTGAAGTCATGTTTTTCGGCCGGGAGACGGCGCAAATGCTGCGCGCCGCGGGTCACGCCGCCGATCTCATGGTGGCGAACAATGTGTTTGCCCATGTGCCTGATATCATGGATTTCGTGTCGGGCTTTCGCATACTTCTGAGGCCTCAGGGGGTCGCGACCTTCGAATTTCCACATCTTCTCCGGATGATCGAAGGAAGCCAGTTCGATACGATTTATCATGAGCATTTCTCCTATCTTTCGCTCGCGGTCGTCGCGGACATTCTCAAACGCAATCGCTTGCGTGCGTTCGATCTCACCGAGCTGTCGACGCATGGCGGTTCTCTGCGTGTTTTCGTGTGTCATGAAGAAGCGGACCACAAGGAAACCGCAGCCGTCGCAAATGTTCTGGCGGCGGAAAATGCCGCAGGATTGCGCGATCTCGCGGTTTATTCGAGCTTTGCCGAGAATGTCGCGAACATCAAATGCGGGGCGCTTGCCTTCTTGGTGGGTGTCCGGAAGGAGAAAAAAACGGTCTGCGGCTATGGGGCGGCTGCGAAAGGGAATACCTTTCTCAACTATTGCGGGATCGGCCCGGAATTGGTGTCAGCCGTCGCCGATCTTTCGCCGCATAAGCAGAACACGCTTTTGCCGGGCAGCCGCATTCCGGTCGTGTCTCCGCAAGCCATGCTGGCGCGAAAGCCGGACTACGTCCTTATTCTGCCGTGGAATCTAAAAGACGAAGTCGCCGCGCAGCTAAAAGAGATTCGCAGTTGGGGTGGTTCGTTCGTTACCGCCATTCCAAGGATTTCAATTTTCTAGGATCGTGACGTGCGCTTCAAGGAACTCGCGTTGCAAGGCGCCTATCTTGTCGAAATCGAGCCGCTTGCCGACGAGCGCGGGTTTTTTGCACGAACATTCTGCGGGGATGAATTTGCGGCGCGCGGCCTCATCGCTGAATTTTCGCAGATGAGCGTTTCCTTCAATGCGCGCCGGGGCACGGTGCGCGGCATGCATTTTTCAGCGGCGCCGCGCGCGGAGACGAAAATTGTGCGCTGTACCGCCGGCGTCTTGTACGATGTGATGATCGACCTGCGGCCCAATTCCGCGACTTACCTGAGCGTCGTGGGTATCGAGCTTTCAGCCGCCAATCGAAATGCGGTCTATATTCCGACAGGTGTGGCGCATGGCTTCCAGACGCTCGCGGACGCGACCGAAGTGCTTTACCTGATCGATATACCTTATGTCGCGTCGGCCGCTCGCGGACTCCGCTGGAACGATCCGGCGGTGAAAGTCGGCTGGCCGCTGCCTATCGCCGTGATTTCCGAGCGCGACCAAGCGTTTCCCGATTGGACGCCATGAAGCGGATCCTTCTTACCGGCGCAACGGGATTTGTCGGCGCGCGCGTCGTGCCGATTCTTGTCGGGCGGGGCCATGACGTTCACGTTCTGGGACGCACGCCGCCGGCCGCCGATAAAATCAAGTTTCATTCAGCCGACGTGCTGAATGGCGAAGCCGTGCGCGCGGTCGTGGCGAACGTTCGCGCGACGCACCTCTTGCACCTTGCGTGGGATGTAGCGCCCGGCCGTTATTGGACGGCCGCAGAGAATCTCGATTGGGTCGGCGCGAGCCTGCATCTAACACGGGCCTTCGCGGCCGCCGGCGGCGAGCGCGCGGTCTTCGCCGGAACCTGTGCCGAATATCAGTGGGGCGCGCCGCGCTTTTTCGAGGTTGAAACGCCCTGTGTTCCGGCGACGCTTTATGGCGCGGCGAAGGACTCGCTTCGCCGGTTGCTCGAGGCCTATGGCGCGTCTTCCGGTCTATCGGTCGCCTGGGGACGGCTCTTCTTTCATTATGGCCCCGGCGAAAAATCGGGCCGGCTGGTCAGCGATGCCGTCCGTGCGCTTCTTAACAGCGAGCCTTTTCCCGCAACTCACGGCCGCCAGCGGCGCGATTTCCTGCACGTGGATGATGTCGCCAATGCATTCGCGGCATTGTTGGAGTGTGACGTTCGTGGCCCGGTGAACATCGCATCGGGCAAGGCGGTTCCTGTTCGAACAGTTTTAGAGACGATAGGTCAAATTACGGGTCACGCCGATTGTCTTCGTTTGGGGGAGATTGCTTTGGCCGAGAGCGAGCCCCCGGTCATCGAGGCCGACACGACGCGGCTTACACACCAGGTCAACGTCAAGCCGCAATATGATCTGGCTGTCGGCCTCGCCGACACCGTCGCTTGGTGGAAGAGCCAGCGCGGCCAAACAGGTTGATCGCAAACTGTTTTTTGCTGAGCTCAGTTTCTCGGGACCCAGTCACCTATGTGCGAGCACGTATCCCCGCATTGCCCGTTCGAGCAGCAATCCAAGAAATAGAGTTCCAAGCCCGACCGCAATCGGGTAGAATCGATTTAGAACTAAATCGCCGTAACCCTCGTAATAAGCGGAGCGCGTCCACTCGATCACTTGCAAGACGGGTTGATAGGCGAGGGCTTCGCGAAGCCTATCCGGAAGGGCATCCGGTACGAATATAATTCCGGCCGAGCCCCAGAGAAGAATTGTTACCAGTGCGTATCCGGTGAACCACATTGGCACCGCAAGCGCTATCACCCCGTTCAACATGCCGAATCCGAGGCCTAAGAGAATGGCTGCCCCAAAGGCGTAAGCGGTCTGGACAATGTCGCGGGGGAAGACGTCTATGCCGACAGGCCAAGCGAGAATAATCAGAAAAATTGTGACGCAGGCCGCGGCCAGAATCTCCAGGAGCGCACTCGCGAATAGCATATCAAGGACTCTTACTTCGGGGAAAGCCAGCAATGGCCGATTTTTTATTACTGACAACATCATGAAGCGCGCTAAATAATTGAATATCTGAAACGGCACGACGCCCGTGGCGACAAACAAGACGGTGCTGTCGCCATAGGGCGCCGCGCGCCCCAAGCCGGCATAGATTGCGACCACAACCAGAATATGCGTTAGCGGCCACGCCACGGCGACCAGCATTCCGAATCCATTTCCGAAGAATTTTGTCCTGATGTTTCGCAGCATCAGCGCGTACAACACCCTCCGCTGGCGTCGTGCCGCAGACGACAGATCGAACGTGTCGGTGTTGGAGAGGTACAAGGCTTAGGCCATTTCTGTGCCGTTCCGGCTCAACCTGCCGCACGGAACCCCCATGAATCACATTAATTGCAACCGTCTCGCGCCTCAAGGGCTTGGCTGCCGCAGGGTAGCCTAAGTTTGGCGCCCAGGTTGGACGCCTTTGTTGCCCTGCTATAACTTGCCCGGGATTCGCGAAATCCGCGGCTGGGTTGCGTGTAATGATCCAGGCCCGAGATTGCCCTGATGATCCAGCTCAACAATGTCTTCAAGTTCTACCGGACCGACGGCCACACCAAGATCGTGCTGGATCACGTGTCGGCAGTATTCGATTCGACGCGATCCTATGGTCTTCTCGGCGTCAACGGCGCCGGCAAGTCGACGACCTTGCGGCTGATTGCCGGCACTGAGCTGCCCAATTCCGGATCGGTGCGCCGGTCTGTGCGCGTGTCGTGGCCGCTCGGCTTTGCCGGCGGGTTCCATCCGCAAATGACCGGGCGCGAGAACGTGCACTTCGTGGCGCGGGTCTATGGCGCCGACATCCGCCGCGTCGTCGATTTCGTCGAGGATTTTTCCGAGATCGGCGAATATATGGATGTCCCGGTTAAGACTTATTCCTCCGGCATGATGGCGCGCATCGCCTTTGCGCTGTCGATGGCGATCGAATTCGACGTTTATCTGATCGACGAGATCACGGCGGTCGGCGACGTGCGCTTTCAGGTCCGCTGTCACGAGGCCTTTTCCGCCCGGCGCAAGAACGCGGGCCTCATCGTGGTGTCGCATTCGATGGCCACCATCAAGCAATATTGCGACTATGGCGGCGTCATCGTCGAGGGGCAGCTCATCGTTTTTGATTCCGCCGACAGGGCGATCGAAATGTATAATCGGCTGAACAAATGACCGATTCCGACGATCCCACCTTCTCGCCGCCGGTTTCCGCGCTCGATCGCGCGCAGGCGGTGTCAAAGGCGCTGACCGATGCGGCGCGGCGCGCCCGCTTCTCGGTGCGCGCGCGCGGCGCCTATCGCGGCGGCAGCTTCGAGGCGCGCGCCGGCAGCAAGATAATGCGGATGCTCACCAAGGCGCTGTTCGTCGTCATGGTGGCGGTGCCGGCTATTGTCGTCAGCGTCTATTATGGGCTGATTGCGTCGGACCAATATGTCTCCGAGGCCAAGTTCACGGTATCGAGCGGCGCGATCCCGAAAATGGACGGTCTGGGCTCCGTCACCGGCGTGCCGCCGATGTTGATCGTGCAGGATACGCAAGTTGTCACGAGTTATATTTCCAGCCGCGCCATGGTGGAACAGCTCGACCGCACGGTCGGCCTGCGCGATATCTATGGCTCGGATTCCATCGATTGGTGGTCGCGCTTCCGTAAAGGCAAGCCGATCGAGAAATTCACCGACTATTGGGAGAAGATGAGCGAGGCCTCGATCTCGTTTCCGTCGGGGATCGTCACGCTGGCGGTACGCGCCTTTACCCCGGAGGACGCCAAGCGCATCGCGGACGCGGTGATCGCGCAGTCGGAAAATCTCATCAACAACATGAACGACCGTATGCGGCGCGACACTGTGCTCGCCTCCGAGCGCGACATGCAGCAGGCGTCGCAGGATCTCGGCAAGGCGCGCATGGCGATGGAATACGAGCGCAACGCCGAGGGCTTGATCGATGTTGGCCAGACCAACAAGGCGCTCAGCGACCTCTCCGCGGGGCTGCAAGGCGATCTCCTCAAGGCGCAGCAGCAATACCAGACCGAGCTGCGCTACGTGACCGCGGACGCGCCGCAGATGAAAGTCTTGAGCTCGCGTATCAGCGCGATGCAGGCGCAATTGGATCAGTTGAAAGCTCAATTGACGTCGCAGACCGAGCAGAACGTCTCCGCCACCGCCGACAAGGCTCTGTCGGGAAAGATGACGAAATTCTCCGAATACGATCTCGAGGAGCGCATCGCGGAAAAGCGCTACGAAGTCGCGGTGGCATCAGTTGAAGCCGCGCGCATGATGAGCGAGCGCCGCATGCTCTATCTGCACGAGATCGTCGAGCCGGCGCTGCCGGAGGAGGCCAAATATCCCAAACGCTGGCTCACTATCGGCATGACGATTTTGGCGTCACTCATCGCCTGGGGCGTGACCGTCGGCGCGATGAGCTTTGTGCGCAATCACATGGCTTGAAGCTCGTATGGCTTGACGCTCGCATGGCGTGAACGCCCGCACCGAACACGGCCGGAAATCAAGCCACTGTGAAACCACGCAAAGCCTCGCGCGCGACGACCCGTGCAACGAGGCCGGACGCCTTGGCCTGTCCAATAAACTCGTTGAGATAGGCAAGCCACGCGGTGCGATGTTTTGGAACAGCCATCGCTACGCGATTGATTCCGTAGCCATCGTTCAGCACACGCGAATCGGGCAGTTTGGCCGAAAAGTCGAGAAAGCGACGCGCGGCGGCTTGTGCCGGGGCCCGCGGTTAACCCGCTATTAACCATAGCGCCGCCACCCTCCGCATGAAGAATTTAAAGTGACTCGCAACGCATGGCACCCACCGCAACAGCAGTGCAGCGGGACAACTGGCGGAATCCGGCCGGGCATCTTGCCCTTGACCCGATGGCGGCCGCCGAAATTGCGGCGGCCAATCCGGCGCCGCAGCGTGTCTCGTTGATCCGGACGACAGACCGTTCGCGCACGCTCAGCTATTCCCGGCTGTCCGGAACAAACGCTGACGGCCAGCACGAATCGGAACTGGCCGACCTCAGACATCAGGTTGCGCTGAAGAACACTGCTGCCAAGATGCTCAACGAGCGTATCCGCAAGCTCGTGGCTGAGGCCGTGGCTAAGGACAAGCAGCTTGCGGGCCTGGAAGATGAGCTTCTTCTAACCCGGGAGGATATCGCTCATCGCGAGAACGAGAATCGCTCGCTTCAGGCTTCTCTCGATTTGGTCACGGGCGAGAATACGCGCCTATCCGGACGCCTGAGGGAGAGCACTGTCGAGGCCGAGGCACTTCGATCCCGGCTCGAAAATTCAAGGACCGTGTTGCTTGCGGCTGAGGCCGAACGTGACAGGTTGGCGATGGCACTCCGGGAAGGAGGCGATCGGCACCGGATCGAATCCGACACCCTCAATAGCCGTCTTGAAGCGATGACGTCGCGCACCGCCGCCATGGAGAGCTTGCTCGTCGACGTGCGCGAAAGCCTGCTGGCGCGCATCGAAGAGAACGGCGCAGTTGCCCGCAAGGCCGGTGACGCGACGCTTGCTCGCAACGCCGCTGACGAGGCGCTAGGTCAGCTCCACGATTCGCTCCAGGTCAAGGAGCATCAGGTCCGAGAGCTCGAACAATCGCGCTCAATGCTGATTGCGGGCGCCGGTACGCTGCTGGAAGCTTTTGAAATACGCGTCGCCGCGCTCGACGAAGCTGAGGAGAGGGCAAAAGCCCTTGCCGGGCGGGTCGCGCAAGCCGAGGCAAACTCGGCTTTGGCTCAGAGCAAAATTGAAAGCCTGAATTTGAAATTGCAGAGCGAGCAGGCAGAAGCGGCCGAAGCCGGGGAGGCGATAAAATCGCTGGCCGAGCGGGTCGCCGACGCCGAGGCGAATTCGACTGTAGCGCAGAGCAAAATTGCAAGCCTGAATTTGAAGGTGCAAAATGAGCAGGCGTCGCGCGTTGTTGCCGAAGTTGCTTTTAACAAGGCGCAGACCGATTACAGCCGGCTTCGGCGCGAGCTCGACAGCATCGTCAAGCGTAATGACACAGGCCCAAAACAGGTCACGGTGCGCTCCGCCAAATCACTGCTTGCCGCAACGATCTCATTCTGACCATTGTCGGCGGCACGCCGCAGGCAATTGCCGAGAAGGCGTTGCGGGTGTCGTACTGGCAGTTTCTAGACCGGCAGGTGTCTTGGACTGCGAATTTGCGCCGACTAAAGGCGGTGATCTTCCACCGAGGCGACAACCATGGCGCCGATCGCCCACACCACGGCGAGACCGAGGAAGATCAGGATCGGAAACGCCAGCCGGCGCGGGTAGCGCGATTCTTCCGGCAGCGACGGCGGCACGAACACCGTCAGATAGACGCTTTGCCGCGCGGCGCGCAACCGCGCCCGGTCGAGATCGGCCTGCGCCAATGTGTAAAGCTTTTCGGCGAACTGCCGCTTGAGGTCGAGCTGCTCGAATTGGGCGAGCGATGCGGCCAGCGTCTTGCCGTCGCCTCCGGTCGAGGTGAGCTTGCCGCGGAGGTCGGCAATCTGCGCCTCAGTCGTATCGAGTCGGTTCTTCAGCGCCTTGATGGTCGGCGCAGTGTCGTCGAGATCGCGGCTGGCGACGAACAGATCGCTCTCGAGCCGGATTTTCTCGGTCAACAGCGGCACCAGGAGCTTGCCGATCTCCGTACCGGCCTGCACCGGATCGATTATGCCGGAACTGTCGCGGAACTGCCGCAGGTCGGCGAGCGCCGATTGCGTCATCTCGAAAGTGCGGCGCACTTCGGCCTCCGACGACGCCATGGCGTCGCGGCGCGCGCGGTCGGAAATGCGATTGACCAAAGTCTCGCTGAGCTCGAGCACCACTTTGGCGAGCGCCACCGCGTCGTCGGCGCGGAAGGCGCGCACCTGCAGCGTCACGATGCCCGACGGCGCGTCGATATAGGTGGTGACCATCGACTGCCAATATTCGGTGAGTTCGTCGATCGTGGCGTCGCGCTTCAAGCGCGCCCAGAAATCCGCCTCGGGCCGGAGAAAAATTTCGCGCAAATTCAACTTTGCGCCGAGATCGTCGACGATGGCGCGGCTGCGGATATAGCTCGTCACGATATAGGCGTTCTGCCCTGGCGCGGTGAAGGAGAAATTGACACTGGTGTTTGCGGCGTTGCCGTCTGCCGACGCGCCCGCGGTGTCGCTTGAATCGGCGTCGATTTGGCGCACCGCGAAGCGCGCTTCGGCGGCGAGCTGGTCGGACGCGATAAACGCGAAATAGACCGTGGCCGCGAAGGCAGGCACCAAAACGCAAGCGATGAAACTTGCCAGAAGCGGAGAAGCTTTGACGCGGGGCAGCACGGCCTGCAGGAACGGCAGGCGCGGCAGAGCGAGATTGAATTTAAGCGCCGACCCGATCGTCCGCGCCTCTTCCATTCCCGAGGGGGTGTTGATCTGCGCCGGCTCGACCGGCTGCGGGTGCGATATCGGCGGAGCGATGTCGATGTCGGGGCCGCGTTGCGGCGACAGCGCAGTTTTGTCACGCCTTATCGTGATTGTGGGGCGGCCCGGTCCGGCGCGTTCATCGTTCATGTCGATGCTTGATCCAGCTTGGCCCAAACCGGCGAGCTATTGGCGCCCAATCGGCCCCTTTTGGCGGCCTTCCGCCAACGATACCGCCTGATTCTTACGGCAATACCAAGCCAACCGGCGCCTGCCTAGCGGGGAAAGGTACACCAGACGGCAATTGCATTCCATTCCAAGGCACGGCCGTTAGCTTGGCGGCCGTCGGCCGATTGCGCCAAACGCTAATGCGTTTTAGGAATTGGCTGGCACTCGCGGTCGCCGGGCCCGTGTACCTGAGTGGACCATTGGGAAGCCTGACGTGGCCGAGACGGTCGCCGAGATTCTTGCCGCCTATCGCAGCGGCGCCGTGACCCCCGCTGACCTCGTCGCGCGCAGCTATGCGCGCATCCGTGCCCACGACGATCCGGCGATCTTCATTACGCTACGCAATGAAGAGGATGTCGCCGCGGAGGCGCAGGCGCTGATGCATGGTGGCGATAAATCGCTGCCGCTTTACGGCATCCCGGTCGCGGTGAAAGACAATATCGACGTTGGCGGGCTGCCGACGACCGCCGCCTGTCCGGCCTATCTGTACCAGGCGAAGAAGGACGCTACTGCTGTCGCGCGGCTGCGCGTGGCAGGCGCGCTCATTCTCGGCAAGACCAATCTCGATCAGTTTGCGACCGGGCTCGTCGGCGTGCGCTCGCCCTATGGAGTGCCGCGCAATCTGTTCGACGCGAAGCTCATTCCGGGCGGATCGAGTTCGGGCTCCGGCGTCGCAGTGGGGTCTGGCATCGTGCCGCTGGCGCTCGGCACCGATACGGCGGGTTCGGGCCGCGTGCCCGCGATGTTCAACAATATCGTCGGGCTGAAACCGAGCTTGGGCTTGGTTTCGACGGCGGGTGTCGTTCCGGCATGCCGCTCGCTCGATTGCGTTTCAGTTTTTGCGCTCACGGTGGACGACGCGGTGACCGCGCTCAATGTGATCGCCGCCCCGGATTCCGCCGATCCATTTTCACGCTCGCGCCCCTTGCATGCGGTCGGCCCGATGCCGGACGGACTGAAGCTCGGCATTCCGCTTGCAGATCAGCGCTTGTTCTATGGCGATAAGATTTTCGCCGCAGCCTACGACGCTGCCCTGACGCGCTTCGCCGATCTCGGCGCAAAAATCGTCGAGGTCGATCTCGAGTCTTTCTACGCAACGGCGCGGTTGCTCTATGAAGGGCCGTGGGTCGCCGAGCGTTATCTCACGGCGAAAGATATTCTCGCCACGTCGCCTGACTCCATCCTCCCGGTTACGCGCCAGATCATTGCCAGCGGAGAGACAGCGACGGCGGCCGATGCCTTCGCGGCCTTCTACAAGCTTGAAGAATTCCGCCGCATGCGCGACGAAACGTTCCGCACCATCGACGCGCTGGTGCTGCCGACGGCGCCGACAATCTTTAGTGTCGATGCGGTCGCCGCCGATCCAGTCGCGCTCAACAGCCGGCTCGGCACTTACACCAATTTCGTCAATCTGCTCGATCTGTGCGGGCTCGCGGTGCCGGCTTCGATCGGCGCGAACGGCCGTCCGTTCGGCGTAACACTGCTCGCGCCCGGCGGCGAGGATGCGGCTTTGGCGGCGGTCGGGCGGCAATTTCATCACGCGACCGGCCTGCCGCTGGGCGCACTCAAGACGCCGCAGCCGCCACCGGCAAAATCCGCCGCGGCGGCGGGACCCGGCGAGATCGCCATCGCGGTCGTCGGCGCGCATCTCTCCGGCATGCCGCTCAACGGCGAATTACGCTCCGGCGGTGCGCGCTTGCTCGAATGCACCGAGACCGCCGCGCATTACCGCCTCTTTGCGCTTGCCGGCACCAAGCCGGCAAAGCCGGGTCTGCTTCGCGTCAAGAACGGCGAGGGAGCTGCAATCGAGCTTGAAATCTGGGCGTTGCCGGACGCGGCCTTCGGCCGCTTTGTCGCAAATATCCCGCCGCCGCTCTCCATCGGCACGCTCGAACTCGCCGACGGCCGCGGTGTCAAAGGATTTTTGGTCGAGGCCGAAGCCATCGCGGGCGCGCGCGATATTTCCAGTTTTGGCGGCTGGCGCAAGTTTGTGGAAAAGGGGAAGGCGTCCGCCTAACCCCGTCGTCAGTCCGGAGAGCGCGAAGCGGGAACCCGGAATCCACAACCGCTAGCGCCGGGATTATGGATTCCGGGCTCCTCGCCGCGCTCGGCCCCGGAATGACGATCTATTTTTCCTCGATTACGCTCACATGCGCGGCGACAACGCGCCAGCCTTGCGGAAAGCGCACCCAGGTTTGCATCTGTCGGCCGACTTTGCCGGGCACAGTTGGGCGGTGAAATAAGGTCGAGGCGACAGCGTAATCGCGACCGTAGGTACTGATAACGGTTTTCGACAGCGTGCGCGCCAAGCCGGCCGGCGAACGCGCCGCGCGGAACGATTTTATCTCTTCGTGGCCGTAAAGATTCTCCGCGCCGCCATAGCGGATGGTTCGCGCATTGTCGTGGAACAGGGCATCGAGAGTGGCGACATCGTTCGACACCAGCGCCTTCTCGTAGCGATCGAACGCGGCCTTAACCTCGGCGACGACCTCCGGCAGGTCGATCTCCATTCCATCCTCCCCCAGACTACTTGTCAGAGCAGCGGGCGCCGCGCCGCGGCAACGCCTTTGACTTCGAGCGCATGCGCCAGCCTTAAGCCTACGTCCTCGCGCCAAGGCGCTGTGATGATCTGCACCGCGATCGGCAGCGGCGCGAGCGGCACCGGCACGGCAACGACCGGCAGGCCGATGAAGGAGATCGGCTGCGTGTAGAGGCCGAGATTGGCCCGTACCGGTAATTCGACATTGCCGTGCATGAAAGTCTGCTGGCCGATCAGCGGCGCGGTGCACGGCGTCGCGGGCGCCAAGATGGCATCGACTTCTGAAAACAGTTTCAAGACTTCGCCGCGATACCAGCGGCGGAACTTTTGCGCCTTGTTGACCAGCAATGCCTGGGCCATCGCGCCCGCCAACAGCCGGTCGCGCGTGGCCGGATCGAAATCCTTGGCGCGGGTGCGTAGCCGATTGAGATGCAGGCTCGCGCCCTCGGTCGCGGTGATGACGAAGGCCGCGGAGCGTGCGCGCTCGGCCTGCGGAATTTCGATGTCGCGATTGGCGCCAAGCGCGGACGCGATGCGATCGATGGCGTAACAGGCTTCGCCGCTTTTGCATTTGAAATAGCCGCTCGCAACGGCGACGCGGAGACCTTCCGCGCCGCGCTCGAGAAGCGGCGTCACCGGTTCGGCCGGGCGATCCACGCAGGCGGGATCGTCGGGATCAAAGCCTTGCATGGCATCGTAGGCCAGCGCGAGATCGCGCGCCGTGCGCGCGAGCGGTCCCAGATGATCGAGGCTTGCGACGAAGGGGAATGCGCGCGCGCGGGTGAGCCGTCCATAGGTCGGCTTCAATCCGAACGTGCCGCACAGCGACGACGGCACGCGGATCGAACCGTTGGTGTCGGAGCCCAACGCAAGCGGCACCAGCGCGCCGCCGACCGCGCCCCCCGAGCCGCCGGACGAGCCGCCGGTCATGCGCTCGACATCATGCGGATTGCGCGAGGGACCGTCGTGAATGTTCTCGCCGGTGAAATCATAGGCGTATTCGCCCATGTTCAGCGCGCCGACGAGAACGGCGCCGGCGTCTTCAAGCCGCTCGATCAGCGCGGCATCGCGTTTCGCCGGCGGATCGTCGCGGTTGATCTTCGAGCCGGCCAAGGTCGGCAGGCCTGCGACATCGAACAGATTCTTCACCGCGAACGGCACGCCGGCCAATGGGCCAAGCGGTTCGCCGCGCGCGCGCGTATCGTCGATGGCCTGTGCCCGCAGGCGCGCGCGGTGTTCCGTGACCGCCGTGAAAGAATTCAGTATGGGATCGCGCTCGCGGATGCGCGCGAGCGCCGTCTCGACCACGGTCTGCGCGCTGGTACGGCCGGACGACACCGCGGCGGCGATTTCCGCCGCCGTGCCCAGCGGCACGTTTGGCGTATCAAGCATGAAACACCGGAGCCGGTTCTGCGTCGTCGGGCAGCGGGAATTCATCGACCAGGGCTGAGTGACGCAAGATCAGTTGCAGATTGAATTTAATGTTGGCCTGCCAAGCCGGATCGAGCGTCAGCCTGAGCGCCTGCGCGCTCGCGGCGACCAGCGCGTCGATGGCGTCGTGCGCCGGTTTTTGCATTGGCTTTCTAGCCGCCGCTTTGGCGGCCGCGGCGCTTTTCCCGCGCGGCTTTTTCGCCGTCCGTTTTGCGGCGCGCGCCGGTTTCGTTTTGCGTGCGGTTTTTCCTTTCATGACGCGGCTCGCGGCTGAGGTAAAAATTCCTCGGCGAAATGGCACGCGACCTGGCGGGCGCCGAAGTGGCGCAGCGACGGCATCGCCGTCTTGCAGGCATTGGTGCCGCGCGGACAGCGGCCGTAGAAGCGGCACACATTCGGATCGGGGTCGATCGGGCTGCGCGGCTCGCCGGAGAGCCGCAGCCTGGCGTCGCCGTCCTCGCCGAAACGCGGCACGGCGGCGACCAGCGCCTGCGTATAGGGATGCAGCGGATGCTCGAACACTTCCGTTGCCGGGCCGGATTCCACGATCTTGCCGAGATACATCACCAGCACGCGGTCGCACAGAAGTTTGACCACGGACAGGTCGTGCGACACGAACAGATAGCTCATGCCGAATTCTTTCTTTAGCCGCTGCAGGAGCTGAAGAACGACGACTTGAACGGAGACGTCGAGCGCCGCGGTCGGCTCGTCGAGCACCAGAAGATCTGGCTCGACCGCAATGGCGCGCGCAATGCCGACGCGGGCGCGCTGGCCACCGGAAAGCTGGTGCGGAAAGCGCGTGAGCAATTGCAGCGGCAAGCCGCATTGGGTTGCCACGGTTTCCACGCGTTCCCGCAGCGCCTTGCCGCGCAATTTGCGCAAGCGGCGCAACGGATCGGCGATGGCGTCGAAACCGGTAAAGCGCGGATTGACGCTATCGCCGGCGTCCTGAAACACCATCTGAATGCGGGCGCGATCGGGATCGCTGGCGAATTCGTGCGCCGGCGTCAGCGTCAGTTCTCGCGCGCCGAGCTTGACGCTGCCGTCGCTGGCGTCGATCAGGCGCGTGAGCGCGCGCACCAATGTTGATTTGCCGCAGCCGGATTCACCGACCAGCCCGACGGTCTCGCCCTCGTCGATGACAAAGCTCACATTGTCGACGGCATGCACTTTGGGAAGTTTTTCTGGCCCGCCGGAAAAGCGCCGCTTCAGGCGTTCCCAAGGTCCGCGCCCGCCGCTGACCGGAAACAGCTTTGAAAACTCTGCAACGTCGAGCAGGACCGTCATGCTGCATTCTCCGTCGGCGTAGTCAAAGGCGGTGCCGGGAGGGGATTCCAACAGGCGACGATGTGCGAGACGCCGGGCGCCGGCAGCGGCAGCGGCTGCACGCAGGCGTCGATCTTGCGTGGGCAGCGCTCGGAATAACGGCACGCCGGAAGATCGGTACGGCGCAGATCGGGGAGCGAGCCTGGAATGGACGCGAGCTCGTCGAGGCTCGCCGCCGAATCCGGCGTCGCGGTAATCAGCTCGGCCGTATAGGGGTGGCGCGGATGCGTGAACAGTTCTTTGGTCGGAGCGTTCTCGACCACGTGGCCGGCATGCATGACGACGATGCGTGAGGAGCGTTGTCCGGCGAGCGCCAGATCGTGGGTGATGAAGATCGTCGCCATGCCCATCTTGCCGGCGAGATCGTTGACGAGATCCATGATCACGGCCTGTGTCGTCACGTCGAGGCCGGTGGTCGGCTCGTCGGCAATGAGCAGCGACGGTTTCGCCGCGAGCGCGATCGCAATCATCACGCGCTGACACATGCCGCCGGACATTTCGAACGGATAGGCCTTGGCGCGCCGCGCCGGATCGGTGATGCCGACGGCGCGCAGCATGTCGACCGCCCGCTCCGGCGCTTCGCGGCGCGGCATGTTGCCGTGGCGGATCAGCACGTCCGCGATCTGCCGGCCGACCGTGCGGATCGGATTGAGCGCGGTGCGCGGGTTCTGAAAGATCATGGCGATGTCGCGCCCACGCACTTCGGCAAGCTGACTGGGCTTGGCGTGGAGAAGATCGAGCCCGCCGAGCATGGCCTGTCCGGCCGTGACGCGGCCGGCCGGATCGAGAATACCCATCACCGCATAGGCGGTGACCGACTTGCCCGATCCGGATTCGCCGACCAGCGCGATGGTCTCGCCCTTCTCGACGCTGAAGCTCACATTATCGAGCGCGCGCACGGTGCCGGAGCGGGTGCGGAATTCGACGCTGAGGCCTTTGACGGAAAGCGCGGGCGCCTTGTTCGTTTGCGATAGGCTCGTATCCGGCGAACCCATGTTCGTCGCGCTCATGTTCGCCGCGCTGCCATCCGCCGGCGTCATGTCCGTCTCCTGGGATCGACCATGTCGCGCAGCCCGTCGCCGAGCAGATTGAAGCAGAACACCGCGACCATCAGCGCCGCGCCGGGAAACGTCGCGTTCCACCATTCGCCCGACACCATGAAGGCCGAGCCCTCCGCCACCATGATCCCCCATTCCGGCGTCGGCGGCCGCACGCCGAGCCCGATGAACGACAGTCCCGCGGCGTTGAGGATGGCGTAGCCCATGGTCAGCGACATTTGCACGACGAGAATCGGGAACACGTTCGGCAGGATTTGAAACGTCAGAATGCGCCAATCGGAATTGCCGGAGAGCCGTGCCGCTTCGACAAACCCCGCGTCGCGGCGGATATTGGCTTCGGCGCGGGCGATGCGCGCATAAAGCGGAAAGTTCACGATCGCGGTCGCCAGCACGATGTTCTGCACTGTGTTGCCCAGCGCCGCGACAATGCCCATTGCGAGCACGAACAGCGGAAACGCCATGATAGTGTCGGCGATGCGGCCGACGATGCGGTCGGTCCAGCCGCCAAAAAAGCCCGCGGCGACGCCGGCCAGGCCGCCCATCAAAAACACCAGCACGACGGAGGCGATAGCAATGAAGAAATCGAGCCGGGTCGCCACGACGACGCGGCTGAACACGTCGCGGCCGAGTTGATCGGTGCCGAACCAATGATGCGCGCTCGGCGGCTTCAGCGCTTGTGTGGTGTCGCTGGCCAGCGGGTCGTAGGGCACGATATGTGGGCCGAACACCGAGGCGAGCACGATCAATACGAACAGCGCGAAGGCGAAGCCGGTGACCGGATTTTCGCCGAGCACGTAGCGCGAATGCTTGAACAGCGCGGTGAGCGCGCTTTCGGGCCGGGGCGTTGCTGCGATGTCGGTCATGATTGCCTCATGCGTCGAGCCTCACGCGCGGATCGATGACGCCGTAGAGCACGTCGATCATCAGGTTGATGGCGACATACATCACCGCCATGGTCAGCACGAAACCCTGCACCGGCGCGAAGTCGGAGGCGAGCAGCGCTTCGACGGCGTATGAGCCGATGCCGGGCCAGGCAAAGACCTTCTCGACCAGCACATTGGCGCCGAGCAGGAACGAGAACACCATGCCGAGCGTGGTGATGACCGGCAGCATGGCGTTGCGGAACGCATAGGTGATGATCACTGTATAGGCGGAAAGTCCGCTGGCGCGCGCGGTGCGCACGAAGTCCGAGGACAGCACGGCGAGCATCGAGGCGCGCGTCATGCGGGCGATCGGCGCCAGCGAAAAAATGGCGAGTGTCAGCGCCGGCAGGATGAGCTGTTTGAGCGCCGCCATGAAGGTTTCGGGATCGCGCGCGATCAGACTGTCGATCAGATAGAAACCGGTGACGTGCGGCGGTTCGGTGAAGAACACGTCGAGCCGTCCGAGCGGCGCCGGCGCCCAGCCGAGCTGATAGTAGAAGACGTAAACCAGGATGAGGCCAGTGAAAAACACCGGCAGCGACACGCCGGCCGTGGAGACGATGCGACAGGCGTGATCCACGGCGGAATTCGGCTTGGTCGCGGCCAGAATGCCCAGCGGCACCGCGATGATGATCGAGACGATGAGCCCGAGCAGCGTCAGTTCGGCGGACGCCGGCAGTCGGTTGCGCAACTCGCTCACGACCGGCTGGCCGGTGGTGAGCGAATTGCCAAGATTACCGTGGGCGAGATCGACGACATAGTGGCCGAATTGCACGATCAGCGGCTTGTCGAGGCCGAGTTTGACGCGAATTTCCTGGATCGCCTGCGGCGTCGCCGCGGGGCCTGCGAAATATGCCGCCGGATCGCCCGGCAGCGCGCGCGTCAGCAAGAAGGTGACGACCACCACGCCGATCAGGCTCGGGATCGCCATCGCCAGCCGTTTGAGGATCATCGTCAGCATTTAGCTACTCGTCCTCTGACGCAACAAAACTCACCCCTTCGCGAAGTTGCGGTAATCGAGCCGACGGTGGAACCAATATTGATAACCGGTGATGTTTTTCTGCATCGCGACGTTCACATAAGGCTGATAGAGCGGAATGCGCGGCATGTCGGTGTAAGCGAGGTCGACAAAGCCCCTTACATCCTTGTCGTAGCTATCCATGTCGCCGGTCGCGGCCGCGGAACGCGCGCCGTCGATGAACGCGTCCATCCCCGGTGACTGATAGTCCATCGTATTGAAGATCGATTTTCCGGAGTGATAGCACCAGTAGAAAAAGTATTCGGGATAATCGAGCCAGCCCGAGAACACGTTGGTGAACAGCGGCATGGTCTTTTTTGTCAGTTCCGTCCGCCAATTCGCGCCGGGCACTTTGTTGATCGTCGTGGTGATGCCGATCTGCGCCAGGCTCTCCTGCAACAACACACAGGTCGGCTCATTGACGCCAGCGAAACCGAGATCGAACGACACCGGTATGGGCTCGGGAATGCCGTTGGGGTAACCGGCCTCGGCGAGAAGCTGCTTCGCCCTGGCGAGATCGGTGTTGAATTTGTGCGGCTGCGGCCAAGCGACATCGGTCGGCGCTTCGACGCCCGCGCCGAACATCGGCTTAGCGAGATTGTACAGCACCGCATCCATGATCTTCTGGTACGGAATGGCATAAGCCATGGCGTAGCGCACCTTCACATTATCGAATGGCGGATGCGCGACATTCATGCCGATATATTGGATGCCGTTCGAGTACGGCGTGGAAATGATGCTGAGCTTGCCGTCGGCTTTCAGCTCGGAGAAATCCTTGTTCGGCAGGTCGTAGGACACGTCGGCGTCGCCGCGTTCAAGAAGCGCGCGCCGGTTGCCGGCATCCGGCACCATGCGCCAGATGATGCGCTTCATCTTCGGCAGCGGGCCGCCTTTCCAATTGTCGTTGCGCTCGAGAACGACCTGCGAACCCGCGGTCCAGTTCGTCACTTTGTAGGCGCCGCTGCCGACAGTGTTGAGCTTGGTATATTCGAGCCCCCACGGGTCCTGCGCGGTGGCGTTCTTCTTCACCAGTTCGGAATTGAGAACGCAGGGTACGATGACGGCGAGATCGGGAACGGTCAGCCGGTCTTTCTTCTGAAAATCGACGCGGAACGTGTTGTCGTCGACGACGACGAACTGATCCGGTTTGGTCAGCGAGCCGGCGCTCATCTGGAATGTCGGGAAGCCGCCGACCGTCACGGCGCGGTCGAAGGACCATTTGACATCCTTGGCGGTGACCGGCGAGCCGTCCTGGAACGTCGCGTCCTTGCGCAGTTTGAACGTCACCGACATGTCGCCGGCATTCATGTCCTCGGCGAGCTCGGGCTTGAACTTGGTCTTGTCGTAATAGGGCGTGCCGTTCGGCAGCGTCTTCATCTCATGGCTGATCAGCCGGTCGTAGCAATTCCACGACACTTCGTAGCCCGGTACGTTGGTGCCGACGCCGTGGATGTCGAGATTGTTCGGCCCGCTTTCGGAGACGATGAGCAACGTCTCCTGGCGCGATTGCGCCTTGGCCGGCGACCAGATGGCAGGCGCCGGAACGGCGGCGGCGGCACTGAGCGCGGTCACGGATTTGAGAAAGTCGCGGCGCTTCATTGATGCCTCCCAGGGCTGCGCTTCATAAGATTAGGAACTCATCCGCAAAGCGCGTGCCATGTCGGGGGCCGCAAATGCCGCGGCGTAAGCCGTTGAATCAATGGGCTTGTTATGTGCCGCGCTACGCGCGTGACGGCGCCTCGGAGCTTCCGGGGCAGTGCCCGCACATTTAATAGGCAGCCGTCGAAGGCCATGTGCCGGATTTGCCTCGTACCGTCCGATCAAAGCCCGATCGTTTCGGCAGCGATGCAACATGCGCGAGCGCGGCGAGTGCTTCCGCTTTTCGCATCGACCTGTGCAACTGCCTATAAAGCAGGCGAGCGCTGTGCCGAAATATTAGCCCAAGCTCGGTCGAGCGCGACTAGTGGAGCGTAATCAGCGCTTTAGGTGCGCCGTAAACTTGGCACGTGCTTTGCGATGCGGCCTCATTGACGGGTGCCGTACGTCCGCCCGGCCGCCACAAGAAACGGGAGGCTCATCCCATGTTCGATCTCGGGATATTCAAATTTCGCCAGAAGCTCTTCCGCGGCCTCATAGCCGCTACCGCCGTCACGTTCGGCTTTGCCGCAACGGCGCCGGCGCGCGCCGATGACACGATCAAGGTCGGCATTCTTCATTCGCTCTCCGGAACCATGGCCATCAGCGAGACGACGCTGAAGGACGTGATGCTGATGTTGATCGATGCGCAGAACAAGAAGGGCGGGCTTCTCGGCAAAAAGCTCGTGCCGGTCGTCGTCGATCCTGCCTCGAACTGGCCGCTCTTCGCCGAGAAGGCCCGCGAACTGATCAGCAGCGATCACGTCTCGGTCGTGTTCGGCTGCTGGACATCGGTATCGCGCAAAACCGTGCTGCCGGTGTTCAAAGAGCTCAACAGCATCCTGTTCTATCCGGTCCAGTTTGAAGGCGAGGAAGGCCAGCGCAACGTGTTCTATACCGGCGCCGCGCCGAACCAGCAGGCGATCCCTGCGGTCGATTATCTGATGAGCGCGGATGGCGGTTCGGTGAAGCGCTGGGTGCTCGAAGGCACCGACTACGTTTATCCGCGCACCACCAACAAGATCCTCGAAGCCTACCTCAAACAGAAGGGAGTGAAGGACGAGGACATTATGATCAACTATACGCCGTTCGGCTTCTCGGACTGGCAGACCGAAGTGTCCAAGATCAAGGCGTTCGGCTCGGCCGGTAAGAAGACCGCGGTGGTGTCCACCGTCAACGGCGATGCCAACGTGCCGTTCTATAAAGAACTCGGCAACCAGGGCATCAAGGCGACTGATATTCCGGTCGTGGCGTTCTCGGTCGGCGAGGAAGAACTCGCCGGTCTCGACACCAAGCCGCTGGTCGGCCACCTCGCCGCGTGGAACTACTTTGAATCGATCAAGACGCCGGCCAACGCCACTTTCATCAAACAGTGGCACGACTTCATCGGCAATCCGAAGCGCACCACCAACGATCCGATGGAGGCGCATTACATCGGCTTCAACATGTGGGTGAAGGCGGTGGAAAAGGCCGGCACGACCGATCCGGACAAAGTGATCGCCGCGCTGCCGGGCATCAAGCAGGCGAATTTGACCGGCGGCGTCTCCGAAATGCTGCCCAATCACTACATCACCAAGCCCGTCTTCATCGGCGAGATCAAACCCGACGGCCAATTCAACGTGGTGTGGAAGACCAAGGATCTGGTGCCCGGCGCCGCGTGGTCGCCCTACCTGCCTGGCTCGAAAGACCTAGTCGCGGATTGGGTGAAGCTCAATTGCGGCAACTACAACACCGTCACAAAAGCCTGCGGCGGATCTTAGCACTCGTCGCCGTGGCCGCGCCTGCAATCCGACGATGACGCCGCGGGAAGGCGAAAGCCCCGCCTTCCCCCAAACAGCGCCGGGGATATCGCAATGCGTTACTGCCGAGCTGCTCTCGCCGTTTTGTTGTTGGCTCTCGGCTTGGCGTTCAGCCACGCGACGGCCCGTGCAGCGGGTCTCGACGATGCAATGGCGCATTTTACCGCTGACGATTTCGACGAGACCAGCGCGGGCATAAACGAGGTCGCGGCAAGCGGCAGTCCACGCGCGGCGGCGATTTTGCAGGCCTTGCAGAGCGGCGCGCTGATGTTCAGCGCCGAAAAGAAGGCGGTTTATATCCAGGACGCCGCCGGCGCGCTTTCGGACGCCGCCACGGGCCAGCCGGTTCCTGGCGATCCTGCCGCCGATCTCGACACCGTGAACATCAACAATCGGCTCCGCGGCGCCATCGACGCGGCGCTCGGCGGTCTCACGCTCCTGTCCGGCGATCCGGCAAAACGGCTCGATGCCGCCGAGGCGGTCTTCAAATCGCGCCAGGCCAGCGTGCTGCCGACCCTCGAAAGCGCCATTGCCAAGGAGCAGGATGGCCGCATCAAGCGCGTGCTGATGCAGGCGCGCGCCGCTATCGTGCTCAACTCCGCCGATGCGACCGACGCCGGTAAGCTCGCGGCCGTCGACATTATCCGCGAGCGTGGCGATCAGGATGCGCTCGGGCTGCTTTCAAGTCTGCCGGCCGGCACGGCCGCGCCGGTCATGACGGCTGCAAACGCCGGCATTGCCGCAATTCAAAAGCGTCTCGCGCTTTGGGATCTGGTTCAGAACGCCTGGTACGGCCTGTCGCTCAGTTCGGTGCTTCTGCTCGCCGCCATCGGGCTCGCAATTACTTTCGGCGTCATGGGCGTCATCAACATGGCGCACGGCGAGATGGTGATGATCGGTGCCTATGTGACGTTCGTGGTGCAGGACACCATCCGCAATCATGCGCCCGGTCTGTTCGACTATTCGCTCGCCATCGCCATCCCGCTTGCCTTCGTGGTTGCCGGTTTGATCGGCATCCTGATCGAACGTTGCATCATCCGCTTTCTCTATGGGCGGCCGTTGGAAACTCTGCTCGCCACCTGGGGACTGTCGCTGATCCTGCAGCAGGCCGTGCGTACGATCTTCGGCCCGAACAATCGGGAGGTCGGCAACCCGTCCTTCATGAGCGGTGCGTTCGATCTCGGCGGCATTATCATCACTTATAATCGGCTCTGGATCATCTGCTTCGCGCTCGCGGTGTTCGTCGCGTTGCTTGGGCTTTTACGTTTCACCCGCTTCGGGCTCGAGATGCGTGCGGTGACGCAAAACCGTGCCATGGCGGCGTCCATGGGGATTAGAACGAGCCGCGTCGACGCGCTCACCTTCGGCCTGGGCTCGGGCATCGCCGGTATTGCCGGCGTGGCGCTGTCGCAGATCGACAATGTCAGTCCCAATCTCGGCCAAACCTATATCATCGACAGTTTCACGGTCGTGGTGTTCGGCGGCGTCGGCAATTTGTGGGGCACGTTCGCCGGCGCGTTCCTGCTCGGCATAGCCAACAAGTTCCTTGAGCCTGTTGCCGGTGCGGTGCTCGGCAAGATCGCGATCCTCGTCCTCATCATCCTGTTCATCCAGAAACGGCCGCGCGGCATGTTTGCGCTCAAGGGCAGGGCGGTTGAGGCATGAGCCGAGCATGAACAATCATTTCCTCATCCGCACCATCGACCGATCCGCGGTCATTTTTCTAATCGTTGTCGCGGCAATCGCGATCGTGGTGCCCGTGCTCAATCTGGCGCTGCCGGAATCGTCTTCGCTCCATGTGCCGACCTATGTGGTGGCGCTGTTCGGCAAATATCTCTGCTACGCGATCCTGGCACTGTCGATCGATCTTATCTGGGGTTATGGCGGCATTCTCTCGCTCGGCCATGGCGCGTTCTTCGCGCTCGGCGGCTATGCCATGGGCATGTATCTGATGCGGCAGATCGGAACGCGCGGTGTCTATGCCGACCCTATCCTGCCGGATTTCATGGTGTTCCTGAACTGGAAGGAATTGCCGATCGTCTGGTACGGCTTTCAGCATTTCGCCTATGGCGCGCTGATGGTCGTTCTGGTGCCCGGCATGCTCGCTTTCGTATTCGGCTGGTTCGCCTTCCGCAGCCGCGTTACCGGCGTTTATCTCTCGATCATCACCCAAGCGATGACCTATGCGCTGAAGCTCGGATTCTTCCGCAACAATTTCGGCTTCGGCGGCAACAACGGCCTCACGGATTTCAAGGACATCCTCGGGTTCAACGTGCAAATGGAAACCACGCGCAATGTCTTGTTCGCATTGTCGTGCGTTGCCTTGATGCTCGGATTTCTCGTTTGCCGCGCCATCGTCACGTCGAAATTCGGCAAAGTTCTGATCGCCATCCGCGACACCGAGGCCCGCACGCGGTTCCTCGGCTATCGCGTCGAGTCCTATAAGCTCTTCGTCTTTACGCTGTCGGCCTGCATGGCCGGCATCGCCGGCGCGCTCTATGTGCCGCAGGTCGGCATCATCAATCCGAGCGAGTTCGAGCCTGGCAACTCGATCGAGGCTGTGATCTGGGTGGCGGTCGGCGGCCGCGGCACGCTCACCGGCGCGGCGCTGGGCGCCGTCCTCGTCAACTATGCCAAGACCTATTTCACCTCCGGCGTGCTGGCGCCGTACTGGCTGTTCATACTCGGCAGCCTGTTCATCGGCGTAACGCTGTTTTTGCCGCGCGGCATCGTCGGCACGCTGCACCATTGGACGGCGCTGCGGCGAGCCAGGATTTCGGCCGCGGCCGAAGACGGCGTGACCGCGCCGCCCGCGCCGCTTCCGGCGGAATGAGGCTTGCGATGGAACCGCTCACAAACACGCTCCTGTACCTCGACGGCGTCACCGTTTCGTTCGACGGCTTTCGGGCGCTCAACAAGCTGTCGTTCACGATCGGGCCCGGTGAAATGCGCGCCATCATCGGACCCAACGGCGCCGGCAAAACCACGATGATGGACGTGGTCACCGGCAAAACCCGGCCGGACTCGGGCGAGGTCGTTTTCAACGGCGCCTACAATCTCACTGAACTCGACGAATCCGAGATTGCCGAGCTGGGCATCGGCCGCAAATTCCAGAAGCCGACCGTCTTCAATAGCCACACCGTCTTCGACAATCTCGAACTCGCGCTCAAGGGCGACCGCCGTGCGCGCACGACGCTGTGGTGGCGGGAGACGCCGAGCGAGCATCGGCGCATCGACGAAATCCTGGAGACGATCCGCCTCATATCCGTGCAGGATCGCCTTGCCGGCAGCCTGTCGCACGGTCAGAAACAATGGCTTGAAATCGGCATGCTGCTGGCGCAAGACCCGAAACTGCTCCTGGTCGACGAGCCGGTTGCCGGCATGACGGACGTGGAGACGCACCAGACCGCAGAACTCCTGAAAGAGATCAATCGGGAACACACCATTGTAGTTGTCGAACACGACATGACTTTCGTGCGCGACCTCGGTGTCAAAGTCATATGCCTGCATGAGGGCTCTGTTCTTGCCGAAGGCACGATCGATCAGGTTTCGGAAAACGAGCGCGTCGTGGAAGTGTATTTGGGACGGTGAGCGATGCTCGACGCGAACGCAATCGATCTCCACTACGGCGCCGCACAGGTGCTGCGCGGCGTGTCGCTGAAAGCCGAACCGGGCAAAGTAACGTGCGTGCTCGGGCGCAATGGGGTCGGCAAGACGAGCCTGCTCGATGCGCTGGCCGGCCAGCATCCGGTGACGCACGGCACGATCTCCTGGGAAGGCAACGACATTACCGGGCTGCGGCCCGCCGACCGCGCCCGGCGCGGCGTCGCCTACGTGCCCCAGGGGCGTGAGATTTTTCCCTTGCTAACGGTGGAAGAAAATCTCAAGACCGGCTTTGCACCGCTCAGGCGGGACCAGTGCAGCATTCCTGACGACGTGTTCTCGCTGTTTCCGGTTTTGGAAAACATGCTACGCCGCCGCGGCGGTGACCTTTCCGGCGGGCAGCAACAGCAGCTCGCCATCGGCCGGGCGCTGGTGATGCGGCCTCGGCTCCTTCTCCTCGACGAGCCGACCGAGGGCATTCAGCCGTCGATCATCAAGGATATCGGCCGCGCCATCACCTATCTGCGGTCGCTCGGCAAGATTGCCATCGTGCTGGTCGAGCAATATCTCGACTTTGCCCGCGAACTCGGCGACCATTTCACCGTTATGGACCGCGGCGCCGTTGTCTATTCCTGCACGCGCGACGACATCGATGAAGGGGCGTTGAAACGGGCCATGGCAATCTGAGATGGCAATCTGAGATGGCAATTTTAATTGACGATCTAAAAGACCCGACAATGAGCGCGAGCGCGCCGTTACGTAACGAAATCTTTGCCGGCAATCGCGCCATCGGATGCATAGCGCTCGCCGTGGGAGCGACGCTTGGAGTAACCCGGCGTACTCGCGTGCACGAGGCGGGCTCGCTGCGGGTGCGCTTCCCGAACGGCGAAAAGCCCGACACGTTCGATGCCGTCATCGTCAATACCGCCGGCGGCATGACGGGCGGCGACAGGTTCGACATCGAGATGAAAGTCGGGGCCGGCGCCGGTCTGACCGTGACCACGGCGGCGGCGGAGAAAATCTACCGCTCTCTGGCGCCGGATACCGAAATCGCCGTGAAGCTCGAAGTAGGCCATGGCGGCAGGCTCGCCTGGCTGCCACAGGAAACCATCGTCTTCGATCAGGCCCTATTGCGGCGCTCGATAGACGTCGATCTTGCCCGTGGCGCCGATCTGCTGCTGGCGGAGGCGATCGTTTTCGGCCGCTCCGCGATGGGTGAGGCGGTGCTCCAAGGCAAGCTCTTGGATCGCTGGCGGGTGAGAGTCGACGGTGCTTTGGTCTTTGCCGAAACCGTCCGCCTCGACGGCGCGATTTCGCAAAGTCTCGCGCAACCGGCAATCGCCTCAGGCGGCGTCGCTGTCGCCAGCGTTCTCAAAATCCCGGGTGGCGATGAAGACGTTGCGGCGGTCCGCGCTATGGCGGACGATTTTAGCGGCGAGGTTGGCGTTTCCGCTTGGAATGGACATGCGGTCGTCCGGCTCGTGGCACAAACCGGCGCCATGCTGCGCCGCGACCTTATGGCCGTTCTCGCGGCGCTCAGCGCGGCGCCGTTGCCCCGGCTATGGCTGAACTGACATGAATCTCACGCCGCGCGAGAAGGACAAGTTGTTGATCGCCATGGCCGCGATCGTGGCGCGGCGGCGCCTGAATCGCGGCGTCAAGCTTAATCATCCCGAGGCGGTCGCGCTGATCTCTGATTTTATCGTGGAAGGCGCCCGCGACGGGCACACCGTCGCCGAACTGATGGAGAAAGGCGCCCACGTGCTCACACGCGCGCAGGTGATGGACGGCATCGCGGAAATGATCCCCGAGATTCAGGTCGAGGCGACATTTCCGGACGGCACCAAGCTTGTCACCGTGCACGCGCCGATCAGGTGAGGACGAAATGATCCCCGGCGAAATGTTCATCAAAGCGGGCGAGATCGAGCTCAACAAAGGCCGCAAGACTGTGACCCTTACGGTCGCCAATACCGGCGACCGGCCGATCCAGGTCGGCTCGCACTATCACTTCTTCGAGACCAATCCGGCGCTGAAGTTCGACCGCAAAAAAGCGCGCGGCATGCGACTCGATATCGCCGCCGGCACCGCGGTCCGCTTCGAGCCGGGGCAGACGCGCGAGGTCAATCTGGTGGCGCTTGCCGGCAAGCGCACGATCTACGGTTTCCGCCAAGACATTATGGGAAAGCTCTAGAGGCCGCCATGCCCGGCAAAATCAGCCGCACCGTCTATGCCGACATGTTCGGCCCGACGACCGGAGACCGCGTCCGGCTCGCCGACACCGATCTCATCATCGAGGTCGAAAAGGATTTCACCGTCTACGGCGAAGAGGTGAAATTCGGCGGCGGCAAGGTGATCCGCGACGGCATGGGGCAATCGCAGATCACCAATCGCCAGGGCGCGGTCGACACAGTCATCACCAACGCGCTCATTCTCGATCATTGGGGCATCGTGAAAGCCGATGTCGGCCTCAAGGACGGCAATATTTTTGCCGTCGGCAAGGCCGGCAACCCGGACATTCAGCCCGGCGTCACTATCATTATCGGCCCCGGGACCGAGATCATCGCCGGTGAGGGCAAAATTCTCACCGCCGGCGGGTTCGATACACACATTCACTTCATCTGCCCTCAACAGGTCGACGAAGCTTTGATGTCGGGCGTGACGTCGATGCTGGGCGGCGGCACCGGGCCGGCGCACGGCACGTTTGCGACCACCTGCACGCCCGGGCCGTTTCACATCGCGCGCATGATCCAGGCGGCGGACGCGTTTCCGGTCAACCTCGGCTTTGCCGGCAAAGGCAATGCGTCGCGCCCGGCGGCGCTCGAGGAAATGATCAAGGGCGGCGCCTGCGCGCTGAAGCTGCACGAGGATTGGGGCACGACGCCGGCGGCGATCGACTGCTGCCTGTCAGTCGCCGACGACTACGACGTGCAGGTGATGATCCACACCGATACGCTCAACGAATCCGGCTTCGTCGAAGACACGATCAAGGCCTTCAAGGGCCGCACCATTCACGCCTTCCACACCGAAGGCGCGGGCGGCGGCCATGCGCCCGACATCATCAAGGTTGCGGGCTTGAAGAACGTGCTGCCGTCTTCGACCAATCCGACCCGGCCCTATACGCGCAACACCATCGACGAGCATCTCGACATGCTGATGGTATGCCACCATCTCGATCCGTCGATCGCCGAAGACCTCGCTTTCGCCGAAAGCCGGATTCGCAAGGAGACCATCGCGGCCGAGGACATTTTGCACGATATCGGCGCGCTCTCGATGATGTCGTCGGACAGCCAAGCCATGGGGCGGCTCGGCGAAGTCATTATCCGCACCTGGCAGACCGCCGATAAGATGAAGAAGCAGCGCGGCCGCCTGCCGCAGGAAAAAGGCGACAACGACAATGCGCGCGTGAAGCGCTACGTCGCCAAATACACCATCAACCCCGCCATCGCGCACGGCGTCTCGAAACTCATCGGCTCGGTGGAGCAGGGCAAGCTTGCCGATCTCGTGCTGTGGTCGCCCGCCTTCTTCGGCGTGAAGCCCGATTGCATCATCAAAGGCGGATCGATCATTGCCGCGCTCATGGGCGATCCCAATGCCTCGATCCCAACGCCGCAGCCGGTGCATTACCGGCCAATGTTCGGCGCCTTCGGCCGCGCCCGCACGGCTTCGTCCGTGGTATTCGCGTCAAAAGCAGCGGTGAAATTAGGTCTCGGCAAGAAGCTCGACATCCAAAAGACGCTTGTCGCTGTGCAAAACACGCGCGGAAAAATCTCCAAGAAAAGCATGATCCACAACGACGCGACGCCGGAGATCGAGGTCGATCCGGAAACTTACGAAGTGCGCGCTGACGGCGAGCTTCTCACCTGCGCGCCCGCGGACGTGCTGCCGATGGCGCAGCGATATTTCTTGTTTTGAAGCGAAACATATGCGCGCGATCTCGGTAAAGTCGGCTTCGGCGTGGTCAGGCGAGACGGCCGACCGCGTGGTGCTTGATTACGACGACCGTCATCGCCGCCGCATGACAATGACCGGAGCGAAAGGGACGTCCTTTCTTCTTGATTTACCTGCGGCCGCCGAGCTGCGCGGCGGCGATGCGCTAGTGCTGGAAGACGGCAGCCTGATTGAGGTCGTGGCCGCGCCTGAACCGCTTTTGGAAATCCGCTGCTCCGATCCGCTTCATCTCGCGCGGGTCGCCTGGCATCTGGGGAACCGGCATTTGCCGACCCAGCTCTTGCCGAAGTCGCTGCGCGTTCGCCGCGATCACGTGATCGCCGAAATGGCCGTTCAGCTTGGCGCCGAAGTCGTTGAGATTGCAGCGCCGTTCGATCCCGAGGGCGGTGCTTATGCCGCGCCGGCCGGCGCCCATCAACACGGCGACCCCGTTCACCAGCATCATCACCACGCGCATCCCCACAACGGCGGCCACGACCATGACCGGTGAGGAGCGCCGATCGCGAAATGAGACGCGGCGCGCGCCGGCGACGAATGTAGAGCTATTGTCGCACGAGGCGCTTTACCGGCTGATGATCTGGCTGTCGCCGGCCTATCCGGTCGGCGCCTTCGCTTATTCGAGCGGCATCGAATGGGCGGTTGAGACAGGCGATATTACGAATACCGAGACATTGCACGCTTGGCTGGAAAGCATGCTGACTGTGGGCGCGGGGATAAATGATGGCATCCTCTTCGCGCACATGCATCGCGCGATGACTTCCGGTGACGACGCCGGCGCGGTCGAGGTCGCCGAACTCGCGGCCGCGTTTGTGCCGTCGCGTGAGCGTTACCAGGAAACAACGAAGCTTGGGCGAGCTTTCATCGACGTGACTCAGGCAGCTTGGCCATGCCGTGCTGTGACCCGGCTACAGGAGATTTGGGCCGGCGCGATCGCCTATCCGGTCGCCGTCGGCGCTGCCTGCGCCGGGCACGCCGTCCCATTGGCGCCGGCGCTCCATGCGTTTCTCACGGCAGTTATCTCGAATTGGATGTCCGCAGGCGTTCGCCTGATCCCGCTCGGCCACACCGATAGTCAACGGCTGTTGCAAAAGCTGGAGCCGGTCGTCGCCGCCACGGCGCGACGCGCCTTGGCGGCCGGCCTCGACGACCTCGGCAGCGCCACTTTCCGCGCCGATCTGGCCGGCATCAGGCATGAAACGCAATATACGCGTCTCTTCCGTAGTTGATTTGAGGATCGAATGACGCAAAGTCCAAATGGCCCGCTCCGTGTCGGTATCGGCGGACCTGTCGGTTCCGGCAAGACCGCATTGATGGACGCGCTGTGCAAATCCATGCGCGAGACCTACGATATCGCGGCCATCACCAACGACATTTACACCAAGTGGGACGCGGAGTTCCTGGTGCGCTCGGGGTCGCTCGACGCCGAACGCATCGCCGGTGTCGAGACCGGCGGCTGTCCGCATACGGCGATCCGCGAGGATGCGTCGATGAATCTCGCCGCCGTCGCGGATATGCGGGCAAAATTTCCAAAACTCGATCTGGTTCTGATCGAGTCAGGCGGCGACAATCTTGCCGCGACGTTTTCGCCGGAATTGGCCGATCTGACGATCTATGTGATCGACGTGGCGGCTGGAGACAAGATTCCCTCCAAGGGCGGACCCGGCATTACGCGGTCCGATCTCCTGGTCATCAACAAGATCGACCTTGCGCCATATGTGGGTGCATCATTGTCGAAGATGGAAACAGATGCCAAGCGCATGCGTGGCCACCGGCCGTTTGTGATGACCAATCTTCGTCAGGGCGACGGCTTGGCGACCATCGTGCGCTTCATCGTGACCGCCGGCGGTCTTGCGAACGGATAACCGGCAGCAACGGACGCCCTTTTGTGTCGACATTTCCAGATCAATACGGCGCGCGCATCCTCGATATGGCGGATCAGCTGGCGCAACCAGTTTTATTTGGCCAATCCGTTTTTAGTTGGCCAACTCACTCTCTTGCCGCGAATTCAACAAATTCGGCAAGTCGATGAGCGCGATCATGACATCGTCCACCGTGACGAGCCCCGAGAGGAATTCGACGCGCGAGGCCTGCGCGATTTTCGGCACCGGCTGAATCTGCGAAGCGTCCTGCGAGACGATGTCGAGAACCCGATCCGCCAGCAAACCCACCTGGCGCGCGCCGATTTGGACGATGATCACGATGTGCAGCGGCGTCGCCTCGGTCAGGCCTTGGCCGAACCGGCAGCGCAGATCGATGATCGGCACGATAACGCCGCGCAAGTTGAGCACGCCGCGCACATAATCAGGCTGCTTCGGCAGGTGCGTTATTGCCGACCAGCCTTTGATCTCGCGCACCGCCATGATGTCGACGCCATATTGATCGTCGCCGATGGCGAAGCTGATGAATTCCGTCGACCTGCTGGAGCTTTCGCCCGCTCCTGTGCTCATTTGACCGAATTTGTCGCCTTCGCCGGCGGCTGCCGCAACATCGACATTCATGGCTCAACCTCCGTTCAATATGAACCGTTCACCGGACCGGCCGCGCGCGAGGTGCGGATCGATCCGCGAAAGAGTCCGCGCTTACCAGAGCATGATCCGGAAAAAGCCTGCCCTCGGACTTGATCCAAGGGTGGAAACCGGTTTTCCGAAAAGATCATGCTTCAACGAAAAAGCTAGACCATGATCCGATTCAACTTAATCGGATCATGGTCTAGAATTCCTCCCACTCGGGGCCATCTTTGATCGCGGCGGCGAGTGCGTTCTGCATGCGGCCGACCGGGCCGCCGCCGTTCATGCCGGCCGCCGGCTTCGGCTTGGCCGCGAGTTTCGCCGCGGGGTTGGGCGCAGGCGCCGCTGCTATGGCGCGCGCTGCAGCGTTGGGCGCCGGCGAAGATGCCTGCCGCTTGGCAACCGCTGTGACGGCGACACTGTGTTGCGCGCCGTCGTCGAGACGGAAGACCGCAACTTGTTCGGTCATGGCGACGGCTTGATTTTCCAGCGTCTTGGCCGTGGCGGCGTTTTCCTCCACCAGCGCGGAATTTTGCTGGGTGACCTCGTCCATCTGCGTCAGGGCCTTGTTGACCTGTTCGAGGCCGGTGGCCTGCTCGGCGCTGGCCGCCGCGATCTCCGATACGATCTCGGCCACGCTCTTGATGGAAGTGACGATTTCGGTCAGCGCTGCGCCCGCTTTGTTGACGAGATCGACGCCGTCCTTCACCTGGCTGCTGCTGTTGGTGATGAGGTCTTTGATGTCTTTTGCGGCTTGCGAGGAGCGCTGCGCGAGGCTGCGCACTTCGGAGGCCACCACTGCGAAGCCGCGGCCGGCTTCGCCGGCGCGCGCCGCTTCGACCGCGGCGTTGAGCGCCAGCAGGTTGGTCTGGCGCGCGATCTCGTCAATGACGCCGATGATATCGGCGATCTTGCGTGAAGAATCTTCGATCCGCGCCATGGCTTCGACGGCCTGCGCCACCACCTGGCCGCCGCGATCGGCGACTTCGCGCGTTGAGATCGCGGACTGGCTGGCGTGCTGGGCGTTTTCGGCGTTCTTCTTCACCGTCGCGGAGATTTGCTCCATCGAGGCCGAGGTCTGTTCGAGGCTCGCGGCCTGCTCCTCGGTTCGTTGCGACAGGTCGGTGGTGCTGGTTGAGATCTCCGCCGATGCATTGGTCACTTCGCGGGTCGACGAGACAATGGCGCTGATGGTCTGCTGCAACCGGCCGATAGCGCCGTTGAAATCGTCGCGGATTTTCTTGTACTCCGTGGCGAATTCGTCGCTGAGCCGGTAGCTGAGATCGCCTTTTGCCATGCGCTCAAGACCGGCGCCGAGCGACGCGACGACGCGAGCGACCTGCGCGGCGGCTTCCGCGCGCGCCTGTTCGTTGCGCTGCCGCTCTTCGTCGGCAAGGCGCTGCTGTTCCTGCGCCGCACGCTGCTGCTCCGCTGACTTCTGCTCTGCTGCCTTGAGCGCAAGCGCGTTGTCTTTGAAGATTTGGACCGCCTTCGCCATGATGCCGACTTCGTCGCCGCGTTCTTGGCCATGGATTTCCGTCGTCAGATCGCCCTCGGCAAGGACTTTCATGTTGTCGCCCAGGCGAACGAGGGGTTTGGTGATTTTGGACAGCGCCATCCACAGGCCCAGAAACCCGCAGATAACGAGGCCCAGGCCGCCAATGGCGGAGGTCGTGATGATGGTTGTCGTGGCGCTGGCGGAGGCGGCCGCTGTCGCGGTCTGTGCCTTCGCCATTTGGCCGTCGTTGAATTTGCTCAAACTCGACGTGAGCGCGATGATGAGTTGATCGCACTTGACCATGCCCTTCGTGGCTTGGTCGTTCTGGTCCTTCAAGCCCAGTTCGACCACCGGAGCGGTGCAGTCGTTGATCCCTTTCAACTGCGTCCGGTACCCTTCGAGGGTATTTTTGATCTCCGGATTCAACTCCTCGGCATTGGCGAGGAACTTGAGCGCATTATTGTAATTCGCTTCGACCGATTTGGCTGAAGCCTGCGCTTCGGGCGAATCGCCAGGATAAGCGATGGCCCGGTACGCGGCATAACCGACGATGTTGGCCGAACGGGCAGCGCGGGCGATAGCCAGGACCGCGGGGTTATCCTTTCCGGCGATTTGCGAATATGTTTTGTCGATGCTGTGCAGCGAGAGAGCGCCGAGAAGCACGACGAGCGCCGTAACCGCGCTCAGCAACCCGACGACGGAAAGAATCTTCACCGAGATTTTCAGATTGTCCAAAAAGCGCATTATCGGAATTCCTCCTTCCAAGCCGCCGCCGACGGCACGGATCGTTGATCGCCCGCGTCAGACGTCGCGGAAATTTGCTGCGGATGGCGGACGGACAACGCTGAATAGATGCCAAGGGCCGACGCCACGCCCCACCTGTTAGAGTTGTAAAAAATGGTTGGGATTTGATTAAGATGCGCGGAAATGACGCCCAAAAACCTGGGCTTTTGACGTCGAGGCAAACCCTCGCGCCGGCCAGTCGATTATTCGGTCAACGCGCGCGCGAATGCGGCTTCGACCTGCCGGTAAACCTCGAGATCCTGCTCGATCAACATGCCGGCTTCGGGCACCTCTTTGAGCATTTCCGACAATTCAGCCGTTTTGACGAAGTCGGGGATCGGCGGCAGCGCTTCGGGCGTGCCCACGAGGTCGGCAAGTTGCGCCAGGAATATGTCCTGACGCTCGCGCAGCCCAAGAATTGTAAAAGTCGACAGTGTTGCAAGCGCGGTGGCGATGGCACCCTTGGTTGGAACTTCGTCGGCGGTACGTGCCGCGAGCAGCCGTGTCAGCGGATTTGACAGGTTCACGATGGCCGCGCGCGGCATTGCCGTGAAGGCGCGGTGCAGCACTTTTTCATCGTTCTCCAGCGTTTCGGCGAATGCGATTGCGGGCGCAAAGGCCATCGAATCGCGCTCGCCCAAAATCTCCCGGCCGACTCCGCTGATGTGCTTCAGCGTGAGAAGCCGCTCAGCGAGCTCCGTATATGGATCACGCAGCAGTGCGACGCAATTGAATGTCTCGTTGATGTAATTTTCGTAGGTCTTGAAAACCAAGCGGCCGCTCGCATAAAGCGACGACGAATTATTCAGTAAAAAGATTTGCGTCGCGGTCTCTCGACCCGGTCGCTCGATGCCTTTGTAAAAATATTGGAAGTGCTGTTCCACCCCGTCGTCGAGACGCCACAGGGGAAACAGATGCGTTTCGAGCCGAAACACTTTTTTTTGCGTCACCTGCGCCGGCGGCCGGCGGCGGTAGATCAAGATATTCGTTTCTTGATCGTAGATTTCGAGCGCCTCCTGGCGCGCCAAGTCGGGAATGATCGTCTCATCGATTGAGAAGCCGCAGCGCCCGGTCTCGTGCCGGCCAGCGGCCACCAGTGCGGCGCGTTCTTCACTGCACGGCAGGACGAGAAGGTCGCGCTGCCCGTCGCCGATGCGCAGCGACGGCGAGCCGGTAAATGCGTCGGGAACGAGATAGCCGACGATTCGCTTGCCTTCGTCGACTTCTATGTTGAACAGCATATGCTTTAAATCGCGGCCTGAACGGATGTGGCGCCAATCGGGGCAGTCATCTCATTTCCGCGCGAAAATGGAAAGTGCCGGGCCGTAGGGATGGTTCGGCTCTTCATGGGCGGTTCGGATGTCGGTAAAGCCCACGAGCTTCAAGGCTTGCAGGAGATCGTCGCGGTGCAGCCAGCGGTGTTCGTCGTTGAGGCCGCCGCAGAAGGCCACATTGTTCTCGGCGCTGGCATAAGTGCGGCGATAGGCGCGCACGTCGAGGCCGTGAAATTGATGCGTCTCCACGTCCGGCGAAATGACGAGCCGGCGCGGATCCCAGCGCGGCATGGTTTCCTCGGTGACAACGTGGGTCCAGAAAAAAACCGCGTCGGTTCTTTTGGCGACGAGCTCGATGAGTTCGAGCGGATTTCTGAGATGATAGAGAACGCCGGATGCGACGATCAGATCGTAGTGCTGCTCCCAATCCTGGAGCGCCTTGATGAAATCGCCGAGCCAGAACTTCGAACGGAGACCCAAAATCTCCTTGGTGATCAAACAGCGCATATAGGCCCGCTGATTGGCTTCAACGGCGTCAACGCGCGCACCCGCCGCTTCGAGCATGCTGGTGTGGCCGCCCTCAAGCGGCCCGAGCTCGAGCACGTGACGGCCTTCGAGCGGGCCGAAACACTCGGTCGCCCAAACGATGCGCGGATCGTTATAGGTCGCGAGCGGGCCGGCCTTCAATTGGTATTGCGGTGGAAACGATGTGTTCCAGCCGGCGACGGCGTCAACGGCGTTTTGCAGAGACGGCGTCGACGATACATAGATTTCGAATGCGGTTGCCGCACGCGTTTTGGGCCAAAGCTTTCTTCTCAGCAAACCAAACGACATCGTCAGAGCGACTCAGCGGGGTTAGATTGCAAATTCGGTTGCAAACTAGGTTGATGGTCGGCCCCATGCAACTGCGGCGGCACCGGCTGCGCGCGGCCTTCCGCCCGGCCATAGCGCACGAAATGGTCGAGCGGATTGACGCCTACCGCTTTCACGTCGGGATTCCGTTCGAGATAGAGGTCGCCATCGAATTGTGGATGCGGCGCGGCGCCTTTTTGCCAGCCTTCGGTCAGATAGTGAACGAGCGGATTTTGCCGGCGCTCACGGCAGTCCGGGTTTTGCGACAAATACCAGGCGCCGGCGAACAGCGGATGGGGATCGGCAATTCCGCCGCTGCTCAGATAATGCGCAAGCGGTGTGACGCCTTGCGGGGGCTCTGCCGCGCAGCGCGACAGATAATGCGCGGTATCGAACAATGGATGCGGGTCGCGGCCCGGCGCTGTGCCGGTGCGAATGTAATGAACGAGCGGGTTTTCGCGGCCAAGATCGGGGATTTGCGCGGCGTAATAACGCGTATCGAATAGCGGGCAGGGTGCGGCCCCTTCGCCGGCGCCGTGGTGAAGATAGTGCCACAGCGGATCGGCTTCCTGTGCCGCGACGTCAGGCCGGCACCGCAGGTAGTAGCCATCGTCGAATAATCCCGACGCGCGAACGAGGCGCGCGGATTGCGTCGCCCAGGTTTCGGCGCAGCGCCGGCGATCGCGCTCCAAATTGAGCCAATGCCAGGGCGACATTGCAACAGCGAGGGCTTGCATCAGCAATGCGCCGCGAAAGATGAAGTAATAGCGCCAGCGATCGTTGTCGCGCCACGACCGGGACTCTCCCAGCGCGTTGACGCGTGTGTCGACGCGATAGTCGCCGAGATATCGTTGCAGCACCGCGAGAGGAAACAGCGCATACATGCCCGGCAGATTCGCCAAGGCGCCATCGATCGATTTGCCGATCCGGTGCCAAGTCGCGACCTCGGCGCTGAACGGCTCGGTCTTGGCGAGCCAGGCGAGAAGCCGCTCGCTCGCGATATAGGCGTGCGCGCAGGCCGAGCGCGTGCGCAGGATATCGCGCCGGACGAAATAGGCCTGAAAAGGAAGGTGGCCGAGATAGAGCGCCGACCAATCCGCGGGTAGGGCGCCGAGCGCACGGCCGACTTTGGGCGCAAGTTTCGGCCATGGCCGGCGGAAGTCGACGTCATCTTCGAGCATCAGCGCGCAGCGGCGGCCATTTTCCAAGGCGTGGCTGGCGAGCGCCCGATGCGATGCCCAGATCGCCCGTTCGCCGTTCTTGCCGCGCACGGGACGATAGAACGTGACATGCCGGCACAGACCGATCTGATGAAAATGCGCGATTGCTTGCCGGGTGCGGTGCGGCTGTTCCTGCAAGGAGATGCAATAGATCGCGTCCAGCGGCACCGGTAGCGGCGTCACCGCGCTGCGCCCGGTGCAATAGGCGCACGTCTCATCACGCGGAACGGTTTCGAAATAAGGCTGCATCTATCGGAATAAGCCGCGAATTCGGCGGAGCATGATAGCCGCCGATCTGAACGTGGGGCAAGGTTGCGTGTTGCGTATCCTTGCCATGATGATCCCTTGACGTCATTGAGTCCCTGTCACAGGTGTTTTCCGGCAAAATGCCCGATAGAATGGGCGCCGTTCAATACTGCAACCGGTCGGATGCACCGGACGTGAAAGAGGGACAGGAACGCCGTGATCAATAAGTTTCATGTTGTGGCAATTGCCGCTGCGCTGGCGAGTTTAGGCTTGGCCGCGAGGCCGCTTTTAGCGGAGGATTATCCGACCCGGCCGATCACCGACATCGTGGCGTCCACGCCAGGCGGCGGCACCGATATTGTCTCCCGCATCGTCGGTGAGCAGCTCTCCAAGCAGCTCGGCCAGCCCTTCGTGGTCGAGAACCTTCCCGGCGCCGGCTCATTGACCGGTACGGTCGCAGCCGCACGCGCCGCGCCGGACGGCTACACGCTGCAGACCGGCCTCACCGCCAGCATGGCGGTGAACCCCTCGTTGTTCGCGCATTTGCCCTACGATCCGGTCACCGACTTCGAACCGGTCGGTATGCTGGCGCAATTCCCGTTCGTTCTCCTGGTTAGCAACAATTTCCCGGCGCATTCGGTCAAGGAGCTCATTGCGCTCGCCAAGTCGAAGCCCGGCGAGATCAACTACGCGTCGGCCGGCAACGGCACCGGGCAGCATTTGTCGATGGAATTGTTCAAGATGATGGCCGGCATCAATCTGGCGCACGTGCCCTATCGCGGCGCGGCGCCCGCCTATGCCGACGTCATGTCCGGACAGGTGCCGGTGTTCTTCGACAATCTTGCCGCCGCCTTGGGCCAGATCAAAGGTGGCACCGTACGCGCGCTCGCGGTCACCGGCACCAAACGCTCGCCGCTCTTGCCCGACGTGCCGACAGTCGAGGAAGCCGGCGTGCCGGGATATAAAAATTATGTGTGGTTCGGGCTGTGGGCACCAAAAGGCACGCCGCAGCCGATCATCGATAAACTCAACGCCGAAGTGAAAAAGGCGGTCGCCGATCCGGGCGTGAAACAAAAGATCACCGCGTCGGCAGGCGAGCCGATGGACATGCCGCTTGCGGATATCAAGCCGTTCCTCAAAACCGAGATCGCCAAGTGGGCGGACGTGGTCAAGCGCGCAGGGATCGCGGTCCAGTAGTTCGAAGCGGCTCAGCGAACTCGGCGGCGGATTTCCTCGATGACGATGCTGTTGTCGAGCTCGCCTTCGCCGTGGCGCACGCAGGCTTCCAGCACATCGGCATTGATCTCGAGAAGCGGCAGTCTCTGGCCGGCTTTTTTCGCCTGGTCGAGCATCAGATGCACGTCCTTCAGCGATTGGCGCACGCGCCCTTCCGGCTTGAAATCGCCGCTGACCATCTTCGGGCCCTTGGTGCCCATGACCTGCGACTCGGCCGCCGATGAGCGCGCGACTTTGAGAAACGCCGCCGGGTCGAGCCCAAGGCGGGTGGCGAAGACCAATCCTTCGGCAAGCGCAAGGCGATGTAGGCCGAGGATGAGATTGATCGCGAGCTTGGCCCGGCCGCCGTCGCCGAACTTGCCGATGTGAAACCGCCGCGGGAACAGCGCATCGAGCACGGCAGCCGCGTCTGTCGCGGTGCGCTCGTCGCCGCCGATGAGGCCGACGCCGTCGCCTTGGCGCACCTGCTCGCTGGTGCCGGATACCGGGACTTCCAGAAACCGCAAGTGCCCCGCGATGCGCGCGCCGAGCGCGGCAATGCGGTCCGGATCGCAAGTGCTGGTGCAGATGGCGATCTTGTCCGCCGCGGCCGGCAGTAGCGCGCGTTCGACGACGTCTTCGACCTGATCGGTGGAAAACACCGCGAGCACGATCGGATCGCAGTCGCGCGCGATGTCGGCAAGCGAGGCGGCGCGGACGCCGATTTTCGCCATACGCCCGCTCTTCGCTGCATCGACGTCGAAGCCCATGACGGAAAACCCCGCCGCGATGAGACGGCCTGCATAGACTTCGCCCATCAGGCCGAAGCCGATGACGCCGACGGGAGTCTGAGGGGACATCGCGTTCTCCTTATTCGTCATTCCGGATTCGTCATTCCGGCCGAGCGAAGCGAGAGCCGGGATCCATAGTCACAATTTAAGAAGCTAGGGTTCAGTGCCGGTTCTGGTCATTTGGTGACTATGGATTCGAAGCCTCACTCCAACACCACGATGTTGAGTTCGCGTGCCACCGTGTCGAGGCTTTCCCGCAACGCTTTCGGCATCGGCACGCCATGGGCGCGGCGGTCCAAGAGCTTGGTATGGCTCTGCTCGCCCGGCAGCCAGATGCGCTCGACGCCCGGCAGCTTTTGCGAATTGCGGATATCGCGGATCATCTGATCGACCGCGCGCTTGAAGTCGCCCACTGGCATAAATGTTTCGACCGACAAAGCCGCGATGGCTTGCCCCGTATTGGTCGCTTGGCCGGTATTCTTGACGAAATCGATCACGTCGCGGCCGAGCGCAGCGCGGTTGAGCGCGCCGGCGAGCAGGCCGATGATCAGGCTCAGCCCATAGCCCTTGTAGTCGCCGATCGGCAGAAGGTGTCCCTCATCGGCGCGTTTCGGATCGGTGAGCGGCTTGCCGTCGCGATCGATCATCCAGCCGACCGGCATCTGTTCGCCGCGCTGCGCCTTGAGCCGCACCTTGCCGTAAGCGGCGACGGTCGGCGCCATGTCGAGCACGATCGGCGGCTCGTTCTGCGCCGGCACCGCGACCGCCATCGGATTGGTGCCGAGAAGGCTCTCGCTGCCGCCCCACGGCGGCAGATGGTTGTTGCTGCCGACGGCAAAATAGAGCCCGATCATGTCGTGCGCGAGCGGCATGGTCACATAAAGCGACGCGGGCCCGGCGTGATTGCTCATGCGCGCGCCGACCCAGCCGATGCCGGTGGTTCTGGCTTTCTCGATCGCGATTTCGGCGGCGCGTTTCATCACCAGATGGCCCATGCCGTTGTCGCCGTCGATCAGCGCCGCCGACGGCCGGTCGCTCACCACGCGGATATTCGGCTTGGCGTTGACGCCGCCGGTGCGAATGCGGCGTACGTAAAGCGGCAGGCGGATCACGCCATGGGTGTCGCTGCCGCGCAGATCCGCCTCGACCATAAGGCGGGCAAGCGTTTGCGCGTCAGCCGCGGGCAGACCGGCCGCGACGAAGGCGGTGGCGATAAAGCTCTCGATCCGCTCGGCCGGGACGCGGGCACTGTTCTCTTGCGACATAGGTGTCATGTTCCGTGGTAAATAGGGAGGACTGGTTTAACGCGCGGCTGGATCATAAAATCAATCCAATTGGGGAGGTAAGTCTAGATGAGCACAATGACCGCGGAAAAAGTCAAAGCCCTGGATGGCTGTTTCGGCAATTATCCGCAAACCCAGGCGCTGAAAAGCGGCGCCGTCACATCCGACCGCGTCGCGTTGCGCCTCACCGAAGTCAATCCGGTCTACAAATCCTTCTTCATGATGGTGCGCGAGCAGAGGTTCGACGTCTGCGAGATGGCGCTTGTTACCTATCTGCAGGCCAAGGCTTTCGGCAAGCCGTTGACGCTGATGCCGGCGACCATGATGGGCCGTTTCCAGCACGGCACCATGCTGTACAATTCCGAGCGCGGCACGGTGACGCCGGAGAATCTCGCCGGCCGCCGCGTCGGCGTGCGCTCCTTCGCGCAGACCACCGGCGGCTGGCTACGCGGCATTCTCTGGAAGGATTACGGCGTCGATCTCGCCAAGGTGAAATGGGTGACGTTCGAGGACGCCCATATCGCCGAATTCCGCGATCCGCCCGGCGTCGAGCGCGCCGCGGACGGCAAGGACATGACCAAGATGGTGCTCGACGACGAGCTCGACGCCGCGATCTTCGGCACCATTATTCCCGCCGATCCGCGCTTAAAGAGCGTCATTCCCGATCCCGACGCGGCGGCAAAGGAGTGGTACAAAAAATACGGCACTGTGCCGGTGAATCACATGGTCGTGGTCAAGAGCTCGCTGTCGCAATCCGATCCCGGCGCGGTGCGCGAAGTTTTCCGCATGCTCCATGACAGCAAGAAGGCCGCCGGCCTGCCCAAGCCCGGCGCCATCGACACGCTGCCGTTCGGTTTCGACGCGGTGAAGCCCGCGCTCGAATTGATGTCGGACTATGCGTTGGAAATGAAGATCATTCCGCGCCGCTATTCGGTCGAGGAATTATTCGACGATACGACATGCGCGCTGCAGGCGTGACGTGAGAGGCGCGACTGGGAAACGTCTCGTAAACCTTTGTGGCAACTAATTCCAACAAAACCTCGGATTTCGACACAATCCGTCATGGTCTCGCCCCGCCGGTTTGTTGAAGTCAGCTCCGGTCGGTCGGGGAGCCGCTGTTCATGCGTTGCCGGGGGATCGCTGCCATCCTCGCGGGTTTTCCTGCGCTCTTTCTTGCGCTCGCCGTTTGCGCGTCCGTCGCCGCAGCGGAATTGGTTGATTCCTCAATCACCGTCATCGGCAATCGCCATGTCGGCGCCGACATGGTCCGCTCGTTTTTCCACGCCGCGCCCAGCGGAAAGCTCGACGCGGAAGCGGCCGACGCCGCGATCAAGCGCCTCTATGCCACCGGCCTGTTCAGCAGCGTAAAAATATCGCGCGCCGGCGACCGTATTCTGGTGATCGTCGCCGAGAACCCGACGATCGGGCGTCTCGCCGTCGAGGGCAACAGAAAGCTCAAGGACGAGGATCTCAAGAAGGATTTGCAGTCGAAGACCGGCGGCCCGCTGTCGCGCGCTTATATCCAAGGCGACGTTGTGCACATGCTCGATGTCTACAAGCAGCGCGGTTATTTCAACGTGCAGATCGTGCCGAAAACCATCGAGCCCAAGAGCGGCCGCAACGACACCAGCGTCGATCTCGTCTTCGAGATCAAGGAAGGTGAAAAACTTGCGGTGCGGCAGGTCGTATTCACCGGCAACAGGGCTTTCTCAGAGACCAAGCTCAGAGGCGTGATCAAGACCGGCGTCACCAATGTCGTGAGCTTTCTTCTCAACAACGATACCTATGACGCCGACAAGATCGAGAACGATCGCGATCTGTTGCGGCAATTCTATCGCGATCACGGTTATGCCGATGTGCGCGTGTCGTCCGCGGGCGGCTATGATGCCGCGACGAAATCCGTCGTGGTGACGTTCAAGCTCGACGAAGGCGCGCAATACCGCTTCGGCAGGGTCGCGTTCGACTCAAATCTCAAGACTGTCGATGCAGCCGGTTTGCGTACGGCGCTGCGCACGCAATCAGGCGATATTTATGATGCCGACGCGGTGGACAAGACAGTCGGGGATCTGGCGATCCAAATGGCCAAGAACGGCGAGCCCTTTGCCAATGTCGTACCCCGCGCCGAGCGCAAGCCCGGCCGGCAGTTAATCGATCTCGTCTACACGATCCAAGGCGGCAAGCGCCTTTATGTCGAGCGCATCGACATCCACGGCAATAACAAAACCCGCGACGAGGTGGTCCGCCGCGAATTCGATTTCGGCGAGGGCGACGCCTATAACCGCGCGCTGGTCGATCGCGGCGAGCGGCATCTCAAGGCGCTCGGCTATTTCAAATCCGTGAAGATTACTGCGGCGCCGGGCTCGGCGCCGGACCGTGTTGTGCTCAATGTCGCGATCGAGGAACAAGAGACCGGGAATTTCTTCGTCTCCGGCGGCTATTCCAACATGGATGGCTGGCTGGGATCGGTCAGCCTCAGCGATACGAATTTCCTCGGCACCGGCAATATCGCCAAAGCGACCGTGACCTACGGCCAATATTCCAGAGGCTTCGACATCTCTTTCACCGACCCATGGTTTCTCAATCAGCGGCTCTCCGCCGGCGTCGACCTGTTCGGCAAGCAAACGTTCGCCAACACCAACCAGGCTTTCAACACCGAACTCTACGGTGGAAAAGTCATTCTCGGCACGCCGATCAACGAAAACCTCAGCGTGAGCACGAATTACTCGCTCTACAAGCAAGGCCTGTCGCTCGATCCTTCGATCGGCACGGCGTCGCTGCCGATCCAGCAGGCGGCGCTTGCCGGCTCGTATTGGGTGTCGTCGATCGGCAACGGCGTGACCTATTCGACGCTCGACAATGTCAGGAACCCGACCGAAGGCGTGCGCGCCTCGGTGAACAACGACTTCGCCGGTCTCGGCGGCGCGGCCAGGTTCGCCCGCACTACGCAAGACATCCGCTATTATCACGAGCTCGGCGGCGACGTGGTCGGCATGGTGCGCGGCCAGGGCGGTTACGTGGCGCCGTGGGGCGGCCAGCAATTGCCGCTGCTCGACGGTTTCTTCGGCGGGCCGCAACTGGTGCGCGGCTTCGCGCCGAACGGCTTTGGCCCGCGCGACATCACGCCCGGCACGACGATGGATAATCTCGGCGGCAACGCCTACTGGACCACGTCAGCCGAGCTGCAAGCGCCGGTGCCGTTCCTTCCGGCGGATGCCGGACTGAAAGTCGCCGCGTTTTCCGACGTCGGCAGCCTGTGGGCGACGAGCGCGTCGACCGCGACGAACCTGTCGCCGTCGCAACAGATCGCGAATTCGCGCGCCATCCGCTCCTCGGTCGGCGCCGGCCTGATCTGGGATTCGATGTTCGGGCCGATCCGCGTCGACTACGCCTATCCGCTCACGAAGCAACCCTACGACGTCACCCAGCGCTTTCAGTTCAGCGCCGGCGGCTTTTGACGCTTGCTTACTTCATCCGCGCCTTCACCGGGTCTTTGACCTTGTCGAATTTAGCGATCTCCACGTTTACCACTTTGCCGTTCACCTTCTCGGCGCGGCGGATGTAGACCGTGTTGATGATGTCGCGCGTCTCCGGATCGATCGATACCGGACCGCGCGGGCTCTCCCATGCCATGCCTTTGACGGCTTCGATCAGACTGTCGCCGTCGGCCTTGCCGCCGGTCTTGCGCAGCGCCTCATAGATCATACGCATGCCGTCATAGCCGCCGACCGAGAACAGGTCGGGATTGCGCTTGAACTCGGCATTATAGGCGGCGACGAATTCGTGATTAAGCTTGGAGTCGTGATTGTAGTCGTAGTTCATCGACGTGATGATTCCGATCGCGGTGTCGCCCATCGCTCTGACCGCGCTTTCGTCAGCGAGCTCGCCATGTCCCAAGAGCGTGATCTTGCTCGGATCCATGCCGCGTTCGACGAGCGCTTTCGCCAAGGCCGCCGGCTGTGAACCGCCGGGAATGAACACGAAGATGCCGTCGGCGCCGGAATCCTTGGCGCGCTGCACGAAGGCCGAGAAATCGGGACTGGCCATTGGCATCTGGATCGAACCGATCACTTCGCCGCCGGCGGCCTTGAACGCGCCCGTGAACGCCGTTTCGGCGTCGTGGCCTGGGCCGTAGTCCGACACCATGGTGAAGACTTTTTTGACGCCATTCGCGAATGCCCAAGTGCCAAGCGGCTCGCAATCCTGCGCCAGGGTCAGCGACGAGCGCGTGATGTAAGGCGATTTCGTCGTGATGATCGAGGTCGCCGCATTCATCACCACCATGAATTTTTTCGCAGCGACCGAAAGGTCGGCGACCGTCATCGCCTCCGGCGTGATCACAAAGCCGGCCAAGATATCGACATTGTCATTGACGATGAGGTCTTGCGCGAGGCGCTTGGCGGCGTCGGGAGCGCCCGCGTCGTCTTTGCGTATGATTTCGATTTTCCTGCCGGCGACGGTGTCGCCGTGCTGTTTCATGTAGAGCTTTATTCCATTGTCCATTTGCGCGGCCGCATCGGTGAATTGGCCGGTATAGGTCATGATCAGACCGATTTTGACGGGTTGCTGCGCCTCTGCCGATAGCGCCATGAATTGCAACGCCACAAAGCAGCAAAAGCCGATAAGAATTGTTTTCTTCATGATGGTCCTCCCTGAATACATTTTTGCGCCCGAAGTCATTTTGCCACAAGCGTTTTCAAGAAGAACCTGCGAAGGCCGGGCTGAGCGGTCGTCGTGGGCAATGTCCCACGCGACGGGTTTTAGGGTCGGAGACCTACTTCTTCCCCTCCAATAACCAACCGAACTTCTCCCGCGCCTTGCGCGCGACTTCGGGGCTCGGCGTGTTGGTCGGTGGAAACTTGTCGCGCCAATGATACGGCCGGCAGGCGTCGATCACGGCGACGGAATGCGTCATGTCGCCCGCGGCGCGTTTCCATGGGGGGAGCGCCGGATCGGCCGGCGAATCCCACGAGCCGTTGATGAACTGGATCGACTGCGACGGATCGGTGCGCGACAGCATCGCCCAGAGCAGATGGTCGAGATTGGTGACGTCGACGTCATCGTCGACCACCACGATATATTTCGACGCATAGGCCGAGGCGCCGCATTGCGCCGCGATATGGCCGGCCTGCACGGCATGGCCGGGATAACGCTGCGTGATCGACACGCCGTGGAACAGCCGCGCGCCGCCGATCTCGTGGCACCACACCTGCTGCACGCCGGGAACGCCGGCATTGGCCATGTTCTGCTTGATCGTCGCCGAGCGCAGCACCGCGCGATAGCGCGCCATCTCATCTGGGCCCGCCCCCATCGGCGGCACGCCGAGCAGGATCGGATTATTGCGGTGATAGATCGCCTTGATGTCGAGAACCGAGGCGGGCTTGGCGCCGCCGGCATAATGGCCGGTCCATTCGCCGAACGGGCCCTCGACCTCTTGCCGCGCTTTGGTGACATAGCCTTCAAGCACGATCTCGGCGCCGGCCGGAAACGGCAGGCCGGTGACCTTGCCGCGCACCATCCGGATCGGCCTTCCGCGCAAGCCGCCGACGACGTCGATTTCGAAAACGCCGTATGGCACTTCGATACCGCCGTAGAAGAATGTCAGTGGATCGCCGCCGAGCACCATGGCGACCGGCATCGGCTCGCCGCGCTTGAAATATTTCTCGCGATGGATGTCGCCGTGATGTCCGGCCGCGATCAAGATGCCGACCGAGGTGCGGTCATGCACTTGCGCGCGGTAGGCGCCGGCATTGAGCCAGTTCTCTTCCGGGTCGCGGGTGATGCTGTAGGTGCCGGTGCCGATATAGCGCCCGCCGTCCTTCTCATGCCAGATCGGCGCCGGAAATTTGGTGACGTCGATGTCGTTGCCCATCAGCACGTTTTCCAGCACCGGACCGTCTTCGACGATCTCGTGCGGAATAATCTTTTGATCCTTGAGATAGGCTTCGCGATAGGCGTCGCTCAATTCCCATTTGGACAGATGATCGGGAAATCCCAGTGTCATATTGCGGCGCGTGCCGGCGAACATGTTGAGCAGCACGCGAAAACCCTTGGGGCAGCCGGGAATATCGTCGAACACGACGCAGGGCCCGGTCTCGGCGCGCAGCACGGCTTCCGCGGCGAGCCCGATGTCCTCCTGCCAGCTTGCGCCGCTGACATTGCGCACTTCGCCGAGCCGCTCGGCATGCGCGAGCCATTCGCGGAGATCGTCATAGGCGATATTGGCCTTGACGTTGCTGTGTTCCATTTTTCGGCTCCTGCGGACGGCGTATGCCGGGTTATACGGCGAGCGGGCGCGCAGAATGGCCGGTGCGCTGGGCTTGTCAATGCGCGCTTTGAGGATGCGTCGCCGCGACGCCTAGACCGTTTCGAGCTGCACCTCGGCGCGCGCCCGCAGCCGATAGAAATGCATCGCGGACACGGCGGTCTTTCGTTGCAGCTTGGCAAAGCTTAAGCCGCTTGCCTCGAGCTCGGCGGCGCTCACGGATTTGGCCGGCCCCCGCATCTGCAAAATGGCCCGCGTGGTTTCCCAGGTAAGACCGATAGCCTTGGCGAGAACCATAAGGTGATCAGCGCGATGGTGGACGACGGCGCGTTCGATGTGGCCCACCGGCAAGTCGCACAGCAGCGACAGCGCGACGGTCACCTCGTCGAACTTCCCGGCGCGCGCGAAGGTCGCGAGGCTTTCTCCATTCAGGCTGCCCGAGCGATGCAGCGCTTCGACATAGGGAAGCGCCGCCGCATAGCTCGGCGAATTTTCGCGCATCTTGGTCTGGATCTGGGTCTTGGCTTGCGCGACAAGGTAACGGTAGAGATGGACCTTCTGCCGGTCGGCGCTTTCGAGCTGTTTTTGTACGTCTTCGGAGGCCGCCGCGAACAGGCTCAACAGATGCTGCCGCGGAATGTCGGAGCGCGCCCAGACGCGGAGCGCGAGTTCACCATCCGCCTTCGAGCGGGTCACCAGCGTCGTGTGACCGAACTCGGAGAATTTTGCTCCGGGATTCTTCGCGGTGCTTCTCACGACCTCGGTGTCGCCGCGTTCCAGCAAAACGTCGGTCACCGCTTCGCCGATCGAGTCGCGGAGCGAGATCGCGTACAAATGATCCTGGCTCTTGGTCTTTGCGCCCTCGATCAAGGTGGCTTCGTCGAGCACCTTGGAGTGCGACAGGATCGGACCGGCGACCTTGATCTCGTCGTCCAGCGCCAGAATGCGGGAGGTCTTGGCCGGCGCGTTCGGATTTTTCGCAATGAGGTCGCCGAATTCGGCGCGCGCGGAACTGTCGATCGCGGCGACGAGCCGGCTCATGACCTCGTCGAACATCGCGATGTGATCTTCGGAAAATCCCACGCCGTTCATGATGAACAGATCGGTCAGCCGCCGCATGACGGTCGCGCGGTGACGCAGATCGGTGTGGGCGATGGCGTCTTCGAGTTCGTCGATAAGGGATTGCGGCGCTGCGGCAATGGCAGCGGATTGCGTGCCGGATGCACTGTGCGCGGCACTTTCCTTTGCGGTCGGAATTGCCGGCGGCGCATCTCTAAGCGGCATCGTCTACCACTCCTGGGACCTGGTACCCATCGAAGTTCAGTTCCGATGCCGGACACGGCCGTTGAATGAGATAGCCTTGGACGGTCGACACGCCGGCCATGCGCAGAATGCGAAGTTGATCTTCCTTCTCGACGCCTTCCGCAGTCGTCTCGATATCGAGGCTATGCGCAAGCGCCAGCACCGCGGAAATGATCGCCGCGCAATCGGCGCGGTTGGTCATGTTCCGCGTGAACGACTTGTCGATCTTGATCTTGTCGAACGGGAACATGGTCAATTGATTGAGCGACGAATACCCGGTGCCGAAGTCGTCGAGCGCCACCGTGATGCCGAGATTCTTGAGTTTGCGCAGCCGCGCCATGCAATCGGCGCCGTGCTCGATCAAAGCGGTTTCCGTGACTTCAAGCTCAAGGCGCTCCGGCGGCAGCCCGGTTTCGACGAGCACGCACATGACGTAGTCGAGAAGACTCGGACTGCGTAGCTGCACGGCGGAAAGATTGACCGCAACCTTCACCGCCGATGGCCATTTCACCGCTTCCTTGCAGGCGGCTTCGAGGACCCACTCGCCGATCTGCAGGATCGTGCCGGATTCTTCGGCGAGCGGAATGAACTGGTCGGGCGGGATCAGGCCTCTTTCCGGATGGCGCCAGCGGATAAGGGCTTCCGCACCGCGCATTTTGAGCGTGTGGCTATCGACGATGGGCTGGAAGTAAACCTCGAACTCCTTGCGGACGAGCGCCCGGCGCAACTCGTTTTCAAGCGTGTGCTTCTCGACCGCGGCTTGCCCGAGCGCGGATTCGAAGATCGCGTAACGGTTTCGGCCGGAGAACTTGGCGTGATAGAGGGCGAGATCGGCCTTCTTGAGAAGATCGTCGGCGTGCGTGCCGTGTTCCGGCGCGAGCGCGATGCCGATACTGGCGCCGATGCTGACGTCGATCCCGCCGATGGAAAACGGCTCGGCAATGAGCGTGATGATTTTGGCAGCGAGTGCCTCCGCGGCGTCGGTTTTCTTGGAATCGTCGGCTTGTATGATGGCGAATTCATCGCCGCCGAGCCGCGCCAAGACGTCGGTCTCCCGCAGCGCTCCCGTGAGCCGGTCGGCGACCTGCTTGAGCAATTCGTCGCCGGAGGGATGACCGAACGTGTCGTTGATCTGCTTGAAGCGGTCGAGATCCACCATGATGACATTGAATTCCTCGCCGCGCCAACGATAGCGCGAACAGGCGTCCTCGATCTTGTCGACCAAAGAGGGACGGTTGGCGAGGCCGGTCAACGCGTCGTGGTGCGCCAAATAAGCGACGCGCGTTTCAGTGCGCCAGCGTTCCGTGATGTCTTCGTGCGTCGTGAGCCAGCAGCCGTCGGTCATTGCGTGGCGCAAGATCATGATGACGCGGCCGTTGCCGAGCTTTTCGATGTCGGTCGAATTGCGGAACTGCACCGCAATATATTCGGACAGATCGGGTCCGCAATAATTGCCGCTCTTCGCGCGGTAATCGATAATTTGGCCAAGTGTCGTGCCCGGCTTCACCAGGTCTTCGGGTAGATTGTAGATCTGCCGATAACGTTCGTTGGCGACGAGGACTCGCTGCTCCGCGTCGATCATACATAGGCCCTGCGACATGTTTTGCAGGGCGGCGGCAAATCGCGCGTTGGATTTTTTCAGCGCTTCGGTGCTCTCGACAAGCGCGCGCTCGATGTTCTTTTGCTCGGTGATGTCGTGATGAATTGCCACCCATCCGCCGTCCGGCATCGGCTGATGGTTGACGGCAAAAACCCGGCCGTTGCTCAACTCGTTCTCTGTCGAATACGCCTTCCCCGCGTCGACCTGCGCCAGCCGCGCGCGGACGTGCTGTTCCGCGTCTTGCGGCCACATGCCGGTGGCGATGCGCGTTTCGAGTATCGACTGCAGCGTCACGCCGGGCTTTATGTGTTCCGGCCGCAGGCCGTACATTTCCGGGTAGCGATCATTGCACATCACGAGTCGCTTATCGCGGTCGAACATGGACAAGCCGTGCGCCATATTCGTAAGCGCCATGTGCACTAGGAGATTGCTTTGCTCGAGCGATTTTTTGGAGCGTTGCAGCTCGGCATTAACGGAAAGGACGCGCGCCCGTCCGGCGGCGCCCAGCGCCATCACTGCCAAGACGATTGCCGTCAGAATGGTCCCGGCCAGAATGTAGTGATGCAGCGTGTCATCGGCTTGCCGGTAGATTCCCTCTTTGGACATGCCGACGACGGCGACGAGCGGAAGTCCGGTGACCGCCCGATAGGAGATGAGGCGGATGATGTTGTCGAACTTGGCGCTGCTATTGATAGTGTTCCAATAATGTCCGTCCTGCGCTTGGCGGAGCGCGGCAAACATGGGCGAATTGATGATAGAAACCCCGGCGGAATTCTGAGAGCTTGGATTGCCGCTACCGCGCGCACGCATGATGCCGTCGAGGCCGACCAACGACACCACGCCGCCGCGGCCGATGTCGAGCGAGCTGAAAAACTTTTCAAGGACGTGGACGTCCAATGAACTTCCGACCATGCCGTCGAAGGCGCCATCTGGTTTGGTCAGGCGACGGGTCAGCTCAATTGAGAGTTTACCGCTGATGTGTCCTATCACCGGCGCGCTGACGTAAAGCTTATCTGCGGTGGCGCCAGCTTGAAATTTGAAATGTGCGCGATCTCCGACGTAAACCGGATTGGCCAGCGGTCCCTGGCTTGACTGTGTTATGAAGCCATTGGCGCTGACAATGCCGAGTTCTAAGCTTAGGTCGGTATTCGAGCGGGTGCCCGCCACCCAGCGCGCAATATCGAAATGTTGCGGATCGCTCTGATAGACGCGCCGGAGCGCTAGCAACTCGCTGTCGGATGCTTGAACCACGCGCCGGATATATTCTTCCAGCACCCGTGTGAGGTTGCTGCCCTGACGCACGGCGTCCCGATAGGCGCGCTCATGCTCCTGGCTGGCGAGCAAATAAATGCCGCCCCAGACAATGGCGATGACCGCGACGCCCAAATAGGTCGTCGTTTGCCGAAATGCGCGAAGCCATTTGGTCATTCCGGGCAACTCTTGGAGTTCGGGCTGTTCGCATGTTTTGTGACAGATATTTGTTACTGTGCGGTTGTGGGCAGAGCTGAGAACAAGGAAACGGTGCGGTAACCTTTAGATGGCCCTACCGTGCCGCCGCAGCGTCTTCATCTTGCCGAAGGCCTCGTGGGACCGGCGCGCAGCCGCGATCGGCCAAGCGCGCGGCTTGGGCTTTAAGGGGCCATTTCGGCTTGCGAGCGGCTGCAATTTTGGATTGAATATTTCATAAAATTCGCGTCGTAGCGTGGCTGCCGGCGATCTGCGGAAGTAGCTGCGCCGGCGTCGCTCGCCTGACTAAGATGCGGCTTGGCTGAGCGGTTTCTTCCGCGGCCGTTCCGCTCCTCTCGCGCAAGGCAGTTCTGATCCGAGCCCGGCTTGTCGCTTCGCATTTGGCAATGTAGCAAACCGCTTGCGCGTGACTCGCGTGCGCCAAGCAATGGCCCGGAATAAGGGGAGGGGATATGACCGCGACGGCGATAACAATGGACGCGGTCCCGCAGCGCTCGTTTCGCGAAGTCTGGATGATCAGCGTCGGCCACGCGCTGACCCATTGGTATCCGGCGACTTTCTATCTCCTGCTTCCTCTTATCGGCAATGAACTCGGTCTCAATTACAGCGAGATCGGATCGATCCTGACCTGCCAATACGCCGCCGGCGCGATCGCTAATGTGCCGGGTGGCATGTTCGTCGACACGGTCGGCCGCAAAGGCCTGCTGATGGCGATTTCGCTGTGCTGGATCGGCATCCCCTATCTCATCATGGGCGCGTCGCACACCTATTGGATGATTCTCGTCTGCGCGACCTTGGTCGGGATCGGCAACAATATCTGGCATCCGACCGCGATCCCGTGGCTCGCCGACCGCTTCCCCGACCGCAAGGGGCTGGTCATGTCGTTTCACGGCATGGGCGCTAATGTCGGCGACGCTGTCGCGCCGCTCGTCGTCGGCTGGCTGTTGACATTCTATAGCTGGCGGAGCGTCGTCGTCATGAACGTCGTCCCCGGCATCGTCGTTGCCGGAATTATCCTGCTCTATGTCGGGCGCTTGCAAATGGCCGACATCCGCGCTGGCCTTGTCAAATTCAAGCCGGAGAAGCTGGGCGGCGCCGAGCGGATGCGCATGCTTGGGGAGCTTTTGAAGAATCGCGCGCTGGTGACGCTGTCGATCGGCTCGGCGTTCCGCTCGATGACGCAGGGCGCGCTGCTGACATTTTTGCCGCTCTATCTGGCGCGGGTGATGGATTATCCGACGAAGTGGATCGGCGGCTGCTTGTTCGCTTTGCAGGCCGCTGGTTTTATCGCGGCGCCGATCGCTGGGCATTTATCCGACAAAATCGGCCGCCGGCAGATCATCATGTCGAGCATGTCGATGACCGGCGTCGTGATCTTGGCCATGACCTTTGCCGGCGGGACGAACTGGTTCGTGTTTCTGGTCGCGGTGCTTGGATTCTTCCTGTTCGCCGTCCGCGCCGTACTGCAGGCTTGGCTCTTGGACGCGACACCGCCCGGCATGGGCGGTAGCGCGATCGGCGTCCTGTTCGGCATGCAGGCGCTCGGCATGGCGCTCGGCCCGGTCAGTGCCGGCATCGTGGCCGATCATTACGGCATCATGTCTGCGTTCTATTTTCTCGCCGGCACGATTGTCATCGCCAACTTGATGATTTTCGTCACGCCCTCAGGACTGATCAAAGAACGCAAGCCGATAGGTCAAGGGGCGTAGTTTTTCGACAAATCCCGGTTAAATATTAAAATCAATGGTCTAGGGAGCGTGACGCCATGAACCGCCCGCAGCAGAGCTTTCCCCCCATTCGCGACCAGCGCGGCGAGCCGCATGTGCGGCGCTTCGATGAGCAGCGCTGGGTCATCGACAATGTCATCCGCGCCAACGGCATCGATTGGGACCAGCCGCGTTCGCTCTACATCCACGCGCCGTGCGGCATCGAGGCCAATGCCGATTTCGCCGGCATCCGCGAACGGGTGAAGAAGATGGCTGATATCGGCCCAGCCTTTGCCGCGGTTGCCCGCCGCCGCGAGGCCAAGGCCAATGCCGCGGCGCAGGCCGATCGCAAGGTGACCGCGCGTGACAATTTTTTCATGGCCGCCGTGCACTGGGGCGCGGCGCAATGGCCTTATGACGAGAACGACGAAACCAACATTAATTACAACAACAAGAAGCGCGAGTGTTTCGCCAAATATGCCGCGCTCGCCGACCGTCACGTCGAGGCGGTCTGGGTGCCGTTCAAAGACAAGGCGATCCCGGCCTGGCTGCATCTGCCGCCGAACTACACCAGCGGCAAGCTGCCGGTCGTGATCGCGGTACCTGGCATGGACAGCTACAAGGAAATCCAGGTCGCGCTTTACGGCGACAAATTTCTAAACCGCGGCATGGCGGTGCTGGCGATCGACGGTCCCGGCCAATACGAAGCGCCGATGATCGGGCTGCACTTCACCATGGAAAACTGGATGGCGACCGGGCCGGCTCTGGTCGATTGGATTTCGGCGCGGCCCGAACTCGATGCCACGCGCATCGGCGTGTCCGGAACAAGCTTCGGCTCGCTGTTCGGCACCGTGCTCACCGGCAATGAGCCGCGCATCAAAGCCTGCGCTGTGATGTCGGTGTGCCACGAGCCGGGCTGCCATACGATCTTTCAGGAAGCATCGCCGACTTTCAAGAAACGCTTCATGTACATGTCGGGCATCACCGACGAAGGTGAGTTCGACGAGTTCCGCAAAAAGATCACCTGGGAGGGCCACGCCGAGAAGATCAAGGCGCCCTATCTTTGCGTCGCCGGCGAAGCCGAGGAATTAAGCCCGCTCGAGCACAGCGAGCGCCTGATGGCGGCGCTCGGCGGGCCGAAGCAGATGGTCGTGTATCAGGAATCGCGCCATTCCGTCGGCAATGTGCCCGCCGCCAATCTCGGGCCGTTCCCGCCGATCCTGGTCGCCGATTGGCTGGCCGACCGTCTCGCCGGCAAACCGCTTGTCAGCGAACGCTGGTACGTCGCAAGCTCCGGCGAGATCAACAAGACGGCGTATTGATCGGGAGCGCGCCGTCACCCTTTCGGAGAGCACCATGAAGCTTCCCCGCCGGCACATTCTGCAATTGGCAACGGGCGCTGCCGCGTTCGCCGTAACGCAAGGCGCCAAGGCGGATAGCTATCCCAGTCATCCGGTTCGTCTTGTCGTCGGCTTTCCTCCGGGGCAATCGGCCGACATCAGCGCCCGCCTTCTCGGCCAATGGCTGTCGGAGCGGCTCGGCCAGCCTTTTGTCATCGACAACCGTCCGGGCGCCAGCAACACCGTCGCCACCGATCTCGTCGTCCACGCGCCGCCGGACGGCTATACGCTGTTGTGGATCAGTACCAGCAATTACATCAACGCGACGCTGTACCCGACGCTGCCGTACAATTTCATTCGCGACATCGAGCCGATCGCAGCCAATACGCGCGGACCGCTGGTCATGGAGGTGAATCCGGAGGTGCCGGTCAACACCGTCCCCGAATTCATTGCTTATTCCAAAGCCAATCCCGGCAAGATCAACATGGCCTCGGGCGGCATCGGCAACTCGACGCACATGGCCGGCGAGCTGTTCAAGATGATGACCGGCGCCGACATGACGCACGTGCCGTATCGCGGCTCGGCGCCGGCGCTCACCGACCTCATTGCCGGCCGCGTCCAGGTGATGTTCGACCTCATGCCGTCCTCGATCGGATACATCAAAGGCGGCAAGCTGCGTCCGCTGGCGGTGACGACGGCGGCACGTTCCGACAAGCTGCCCGACGTGCCGAGCGTGGCGGATTTCGTGCCGGGCTACGAGGCGAGCGCCGTCGGCGGCTTCGGCGCGCCCAAGGGCACACCGAAGGAGATCGTCGACAAGCTCAATGCCGAGATCAACGCGGCGCTCGCCGATCCCACGATCAAGTCGCGTTTGGCCAATCTCGGCGGCACCACGCTGCCCGGCTCGCCGGCCGATTTCGGCAAGCTTATCGCCGGTGAGACCGAAAAATGGGCCAAGGTGATCCGCGTCGAGAACATCAAGCCGGAATAGTCGTTGCCCCGGTCTTCGCGTCTCCAAGCGTGGTTAATTATCCCACCCTAAGTGAATCAGCGGCGATTCACGCCGAACCGCAAATTTCCTGCACTCAGCAGTAATTTGCGCCGTTGCAAATTGACGGCTCGCACGTTGCGGGCGTTAGCGAATGTGTGACGCTTTTACGATGAATTTTGGATTTGATCGTAGCTTACACAAACAACCGTCGGCCGGATCGCCGGCCAAATGAGGGGGCCGCCAGCCGTAGGCGATTGGCGTTAGCACCTAATTAGAGACCGGACAGGGAAAAACTCAAATGGCATTGGCTCGTCAAGCGCTTGCAACGGTGCCCATTGCCGATCCGCAGTCGCAGCGCGAATTCGACTTTTCCGATGCCGATTTCCGGGCTCTGGCGAAAATCGCCTATGAGCATGCCGGAATAACGCTGCCCGAAGCGAAGAAGAACCTGCTCTACGGACGGCTGTCGCGCCGGCTCCGCACGCTCGGTTTGCCGTCATTCGAGGACTACCGCCGGTATCTCGACGAGAATTCCGGCGACGAGCTTCAGCTCTTCATCAATGCGCTGTCGACCAACCACACCAAGTTCTTCCGCGAGCAGCATCACTTCGAGCATTTCGTGGCGGCGGTGGTTGCGCCGTTTCTCGCCGCCCATCCGACCGGAGGCAAGCTGCGCATCTGGTCCGCCGGTTGTTCTTCCGGCGAGGAGCCGCACACGATCGCGCTGATCCTGCACGCGGAAATCAAAGACCTCGCGTCGCGCGATGTGCGCATCCTCGCCACCGATATCGACACCGATGTGCTGCGCCGGGCGTCGCAAGGCGTGTTCTCCGCCGAGGCGGTCGCCGCGGTGCCGGCGAAATATCGGGCGCCGTTGTCGAAGGCGGATGGCGGCGACAGTGTCGCCATCGACCGTCAGGTCTGCTCTCTGATCTCGTTCGGCCACCTGAACTTCATGGATGACAAATGGCCGATGCGCGGGCCGTTCGACGCCATCTTCTGCCGCAACGTCATGATCTATTTCGACGGGCCGACCAAATCGACGCTGGTCGATCGGTTCACCGATCTGCTGCGGGTCGGAAGTTGGCTCTATATTGGTCATTCGGAATCGCTTCTCGGCACGCATCCGCGGCTGAAGCTTTCCGGCCGCACCATCTACCAGAGGAGCGCGTGAGGCCGCCGTTGCCTGCGCAGATGCAAAGTCCACATAAACGTTGAGCTGTTCAAATGAATACAACGAGCGAAAAAGTCCGCGTACTGATCGTCGACGACTCCGCATTGATGCGAAAACTGCTAACGTCCGTGCTTTCGGCGGATGACGGCATCGAAGTGGTCGGCGCCGCGCCGGATCCGTTCGCGGCGCGCGAGCAGATCAAGGCGCTCAATCCGGACGTCGTGACACTCGACGTCGAGATGCCGCACATGAACGGCATCGATTTCCTCCGCAAGATCATGGAACTGCGGCCGACGCCGGTGATCATGATCTCGACGCTGACGCAGGCCGGCGCCGAGACCACGCTCGAAGCCCTGGAAATCGGCGCCGTCGATTTCGTCGCCAAGCCGCTCGACCCGGGCGCCGTGCTGCAACTCGGCGATGAGCTCATTCCCAAGATCAAGGCCGCCGCGCGCACACGTCCGCGCCGCCGCGTCGCGGCGCCGCAACAGCGGCCGGCACGCAAAGCTCTCGGCGCGTCGGGCGGCGGCGCGAGCGACAAGCTCATCGCCATCGGCGCCTCGACTGGCGGCGTCGAGGCCTTGAAGGCGGTGCTGATGCTGTTCCCGGAAGACACGCCGCCGGTCGTGATCGCGCAGCATATGCCCGAGCGTTTCACTGCGGCTTTCGCGCGCCGGCTCGATTCGGAATGCCGGATGCGGGTGCATGAAGCGGCGCACGACCAACCGATCGAGCGCGGCAACGCCTATATCGCTCCGGGCGGGCATCATCTCGAAGTGGCGCGGCGCGGCGGCGGTCTTGTTTGTACGCTCAACGACGGTCCGCCGGTGTCCGGTCATCGGCCTTCGGTCGATGCGCTGTTCAATTCGGTGGCGCGCGTCGTCGCGCCGCGTGCCGTCGGCGCCATCCTCACCGGCATGGGGCGTGACGGCGCCAGCGGGCTTTTGGCGATGCGCAAGGCCGGCTGTGCGACGCTCGGTCAGGACGAGGGAACGGCGCTGGTCTACGGCATGCCGCGTGTCGCCTTCGAGATCGGCGCGGTCGAATCGCAACACGGTCTTTTCGATATCTCCGCGGCCATTCTCGACGCCTGCGCTGCGAAACGCTCACCCGCGCTTGCGGCGGCAGGCCATTCATCAGGTCATTCATCAAGTCACGCATGATGCGGATCGCCGCGTTCAAATAGCGCGCCCTCTCAGCTCGCGATCGCCTCGAGCCGGCGCTTGGTGACGGCAGGCCCGAAGCCGGCAATCACGATGAAGACGACGACCATGGCGCCGGCGATGAAGCCGAACACGCCGGTGGTGCCGTAATTGCCGAGGAAGAACGCGATGAGGAAGCCGGAGAAGATCGCGGAAAACCGGCTCCACGAATAGACGAAGCCGACCGCCTGGGCGCGTATGCGCGTCGGGTAAAGCTCGGCCTGATAAGCGTGGAACGAGAACGACATCCAGTTGTTGCAGAGCGTGATCAGGACGCCGCACACGATGACGCCCAACGCCGTTGCCTGCTGCGCGAACAACAAACCGAATATGGCGATGCCGATCGCGGCCCCGGCGATCTGCCATTTGCGCTCAAACCGGTCGGCGAAGATGACGCCGACCAAGGGGCCAATGGGCGCGGCGACGGCGATGATGAAGGTATAGGCGAGCGACTTTGTCACCTCGATGCCCTGCGACACCAAAAGCTGCGGCACCCAGCTCGAGAAGCCGTAATAGCCGACTGTCTGGAACAGATTGTAGATCACCAGCATGATGGTGCGGCTGCGATAGGTCTCATTCCAGATTTCCATCCACGAGCCGGCCTTGCGTTCGGCTTCGCCGGTGACGGCCTCCGGCGGCGGCAACGGCTGTCCGGTATCGGCTTCGATCTTTTTCTCCAGAGCCGCGACGATGGCGTCCGCTTGCGCGACGCGGCCATGCTGCTCCAGCCAGCGCGGCGATTCCGGCAGGCGTCTGCGGATCCACCAGATCACGGCGGCGCCGACCGAGCCGATGAGCACCACCCAGCGCCAGCCTTCGAGGCCCAAGATGGTCAGCGGCACCAACTGCCAGGCGAGGAACGCGACCACGGGGACCGCGGTGAACATGACGAACTGGTTGTAGGCGAAAGCCGGTCCGCGCTGCGACTTCGGCACCAGTTCCGACAGATAAGTATCGACGTTCACCAGTTCGACGCCGAGCCCGATGCTGGCGATCAGCCGCCACAGGTCGATGGTCGCCGATGTGGACTGGAACGCCATGATGAAAGCGCCGGCCGAGTACCACAATAGCGCGAAGGTGAAGATCGAGCGGCGGCCGAAACGGTCGGACAGCCAGCTAAAGGCCAGCGTGCCGATGAACAGACCGAGGAACAATGCGGCGACGAAACTGGCAAAGCCCTGCAGGTCGAACAGGCCCTGCGTGGTCGGCTTGAAGATGCCGCCTTTGAACAGGCCGATCGCGATATAGGCGGTGAAGAACAGGTCGTAGAATTCGAACCAGCCGCCGAGCGACAAGAGCGTGACCAGTCTGCGCGTGTGGCGTGAAGGCGGCAGCCGGTCGAGCCGTGCTGCCACCGTGACCGTTGCATCCGTCGCCATGCATCTCCCCCGGCGTTTTTTTCTTGACCCCAGCGTAGCAGACGTCACCTAGAGTGCAATCGATTCAATCTGAAATGATTGCGCTCTAGAAAAACAACATTGGAGTGGCCGCGACCATGGACGTGTTCGAAGCCGTCGATTCCCGTATGTCTTGCCGCTCCTTTCTCGATAGGCCCGTCGATCCCGCGATCGTGCGTGATCTGGTCGCGCGCGCCGCCCGCGCTGCGTCCGGCGGCAATCTCCAGCCCTGGCAGGTTTATGCGCTGACCGGCGCGCCCTTGGCCGATCTCAAGCGGCACGTCGCGGAGCGCATCGCCGGCCGCGATCCGCGCCACGAGGACGCGCAATATCCGATCTATCCGCAGACGATGTGGGAGCCGTACAAAGCGCGCCGCGAGGAGCACGGCGTGCAGCTTTACGGCGCGCTCGGCATCGGCCGCGCCGACGCCGACGGGCGGCTCGATCAGTACAAGCGCAATTACCAATTCTTCAACGCGCCGGTCGCGCTGTTCATCGGCATCGACCGCAATCTCGGCCCCGGGCAATGGGCCGACCTCGGCGGCTATATCCATGCGCTGATGTTTCTGGCGCGCGGCCACGGCCTCGATACCTGCGCGCAGGAATCCTGGGCCCGCATGCACCGCGTCGTCGCGCCGTGTCTCAACATGCCGCCGGAAGAGATCTTGTTTTGCGCTGTTGCCATCGGCTATGGCGACCACAAGCATCCGGCCAACAGCTTTCGTTCGCCGCGCGCCGCGCCGGAGGAGTTTTGCAGGTTCTTCGGCTTTGATTGATCGCGCGCTGCGGCGCTGCGGGCAGGGCGCCGTTGCGCGCATCGGCCGCGTAACCCGCGCATCACAGAACAAAGTTCGTTGCCGGGAAACGGCGCAGTTGCCACTCCGTATGCGTCGCCGGCGGTATCCGGCGCGGGCCGCCGGCGGCGACCTGTTGGATCGCCAGCTTTTGCAATTCCGGCGGCATCAGCGGCCAGCCGCGCCGCAGGCAAGCCCTGGCTTCGCCGAAGCAGCATTGGTGCCGCCGGCAACGCCCGCGCGGGCAGGCGCGCCACAGCGGCAGCGCCTCGCAATACAAGCGGCGGATTGCGGCAAACGCGGCTTCGCGCTGCACCACCTGCTCATCCGGCGTGAGGCGTTTGTTGTAGAGGCCTCGCCGCCCTGGTTTCTTACGACGTCGCGCCATGGTGAGTCTGCCTTCCTCTCCGAGGGAATAAGCTCCATCTAGCAGCGCTCACCCCACCCTCTCCCCCTATGCGGGGGAGAGGGTGGGGTGAGGGGGCCGCGACGCTTGATCGAAGACCGCCTCAGCGGGCCCTCACCCGCTTCGCTTTGCTCGCGACCTCTCCCGGAACGGCCAAGGTGACATAAGAAATCCTTCTCGCGGCGCGTGAGCGTCCGAGTTCGTCAATGCACGCTCAAAGATCATGCCCTCAGACAAAGCGAGGGGGTGGAGCGCCGACAGGCGCTATCTTCCATCCTCCGCGCTTTCCTCTTTCCCCTCCCCGCTTGCGGGGGAGGGTTAGGGAGGGGGCGCGGTTGCGCGCCAAGCGTGGCGCGCTCGCCTCTCGGCGCTCCACTGCGGCGCTTGTCGCGGCGACCGAACGCCTTGACTCAGCCCAGGCCGCGCTTCACGCGAGTAAGAGGATGCGGGCGTTACCCGCGCAGTCACTCGCGCTTAAGCGAAGCACCTCGCGCGCCGGCCGTAATACCGGCGGGGACGATGCCCGGACCGCCCGGGAGCGGGGTTACAAGCCCCGCCCGCAGGAACCGCACTCGCCCCATCAATCGGCTGTCACCGGTGACACCCCTCGGGGAGCGAGATTCGTATGACGTAACTGAAGTGGTGACTAATGTCAAGGAAAATGTGACGGCCATTTAATGCGTTTCCCGGGCCCAGCGCAGGGTCGTAAGGCGGATTAGCCGAAGGCGTAATCCGCCGCTTCTCGACAATCGAATGGCGGATTACGCTCCGCTAATCCGCCGCTACGCTTGCTGTGCAAGCGGCGTGACAGGCCGTCACCGACCGGCGACAAAAAAGCCCCCGGATGGGGGACTGGTCAGCCGTGTAGGGTGGGCAAAATCGTCTGCTCTGGCGCCACCGCGTAGGCACTGCGCTTCAACGATTTTGCCCACGCGGCTTGGCTCTCCCAGCGCAGGGTCGGCGGATTAGCCGAAGGCGTAATCCGCCGCTTCTCGACAATCGAATGGCGGATTACGCTCCGCTAATCCGCCCTACGCGCTGCTCGGCCCTCGACCAGCGCATATGATCGTCGGTCGGCAAGCGCGGCAGTGAAGAAGAACGTGCCGCCTGGGAGGAAATTTCGTCGATAGCGAACCATGGCAACAATGTAGCCTGGATGGAGCGGAGCGTAATCCAAGGTTCGGTGCGAGCTGCTATATCGTTCCCGGATTGCGCTTCGCTCCATCCAGGCTACGCTTGCTTCGTCACGGATTGTTAATCGCGTCAGTGCGCGCCCATTTTCGTCCGCAAAGTTTCCGCTTCTCGTCCCCTAAATGCCCGCAATTGCCGGGCTCCCTATCAGCGGGGAAGCCGACGACGGGGAATTGGTAAGTGAAGAAACTCGCGATCGCTGTTGCCTTGTGTGGCTCGCTGATCTCTTCTCCGGTCCATGCCAAGACGTTTGTCAGTGTCTTATGGCCCATGTTCGGGCCTTTGCCGGCGGTCGGGCTCATGGAACTGGTCGCCGAGCTTAAAACCATGCCGGATGTCGAAGTCCGCACCTATCTGCATCAGGAATGGCCGAGCGTGGTCGAGGACATCGGCCGTCAGCCTCCGGGCACGCATACGGTCGTCATCGGCTATAGCCTGGGCGCGAACAGTTCGGTTTTTGTCGCCAATAAGGCGAAATACGTCGACCTGATCATTGCGCTGCAGCCCTCGATGCTGAGCTGGAATCCGCCGCTCACAGGAAAAGTGGGGCGCATGATCGAGATTTATAATCCCAATCCCTGGATGACGTTCGGCGGGATGGGATCGAAGAAATTGGAAGGCGAAAATATCGAATATATCGCCAACAACGACTCCCATCCGGGGGCGCAGTTCAATTCGCAGTTTCGCAATCTGGCGAAAAGCGAAATCGCCAAGTTCACCGCCCAAGATCGCCTGGAAAAAGATCGCCTGGAAAAGGATCGCCTGGAAACTGCGCAAGCGGCCATGCCGGCGCTGCTCGCACAGCCGGCGCCATCGACAAGACTTGCGACAAGGCTTGGATTCGCGGAGGAGCAAACGATAGATCCGCAGAGTGTTGTCGCGGCCAAAGGTCATCGCCAAATTGCGCAGGCCGAAATGCCGACATTACCGAAGCCAGCCAAGCCTGAAGCCAAGCCTGAAATCAAGTTTGAACATGTCGTCGCGCAGGAGCTGCCGAAACACGAGCCAAAAGACGCGCCAAGAGGGATGACAGCTTTTCTCGACGCCCTATCGAATTCGGTGGATTCGGGAGACTTGTCCGTCAAGCAAGACTTGTTCATCAGACAAGACTTGTTCATCAGACATGATTTTTCCATCAAACAAGACTTGTCCCTCAAGCGCGAGCTGACGCTCGCCGCTATGACGGATTATGCCAGACGAACATTCGGTGCTTCGCATATTGCCGAAAGGTGATCCCCGGCCGGCAAGCGCGGCGGCAAGTAGCCCGGATGGAGCGCAGCGCAATCCGGGATCAGCCAATCCGCTCGCCGAAGCGCCAATTGGATACATCAATCCCACCCCAATCCTTCGGCAGCACACCAAGTTTTACGTACCGATGAAAGGAAGAGTGCGGCCAGTTGCTGACTTGCGAGACGAGACCGTGCTTGACCGGATTGTAGTGAATGTAGTCGGTATGTCTGAGGAAATCGGCCTCGTCGCGAACCGTATGCTCCCAGAAACGTCTTTGCCATAGGGCATATTCTCCACGCCGGTTGCGCCGATACTCGAGACCATGGGCGACGACATAGCGCGTGAAAAGACCTTTGATGCGCTTCCATCGTCCGGGAAAATCCGCGTCGTCGGGAGGAAGAGTCATGACGATATGCAGGTGATCCGGCAGCACGACGATGGCATCGATCGAAAACGGGCGCTCGTGCCGCGCAGTACGGAAGGCGCGGCGTAACAGGCCGATGTTTTCGACCAGAACGGACGATCGACGGTCGGCCAGCGTTGCGGTAAAGAAGAACGTTCCGCCCGCGAGAAAATTTCGTCGATAATGGACCATCCCTTATTGTAGCCCGGATGGAGCGCGGTGAAATCCGGGTTGCGTCGCGGGCGGCGAGGCTGTTCCCGGATTGCGCTGCGCTCCATCCGGGCTACGCTTGCTGCCAATTCAGACGTCCAAAAAGAAAAAGCCCCAGCGGGGGGCTGGGGGGCTGGGGCTTCCGATCTTCGAGACAACAAACGCATCCCGTGACCGCCAGTACAACGATCGACCGGCGGTTTAGGTTCCCGCGGTTGATCGTAGCAACGGACGTGAACTTGAACCAATCAACCGCAAGGTTGTTGTTGTAGCGAAGGACTACGATGACAACCGAAAACGATACGCTACGCGAGGATTTGCGCGCGTGGATGAAGTCGCCTGCAATAGGGCTGCCGGAATATTGGGCCGATCTGCTCATCCAGCGCCGTGTCGGTAGAATGATCGCTCATTGCGGCGCGACGGCTTCACTTCACGCGCAAAGAAAATTAGTGGTCAATTCAATACAGACGCGCCCTCCGGACAAGCCGTAGTCTTCGAGCCGTTCCCCGCCAGGGTTCACCAAATATCGAAGTACGGCTACACCGATCGTCGCGTTTTCAGTGCAGGATATATGCAGAAGACCAATTTCAGGGACCAATTTACAGACATCGCAGATGCCTGCGCACTGGCCCAGAGCATTGTCGATACCGTGCGCGAGCCTGTCGTTGTCCTCGACAAAGGCCTGCGCGTGATCGCCGCGAGCCGCTCCTTCTATTCGGCATTCAATGTGAGCCCTGAGGAGACACAGGACAGGCTGCTTTACGCTTTGGGTGATGGCCAATGGGATATTCCAAAGCTTCGCGTGCTGCTGGAAAAAATCATACCGGAACACGGCGTGATGGAGCATTATGAGGTCGAGCATGAGTTCCCGCACCTCGGACGCCGCACCATGCGCTTGAACGCCCGCCAAGCGTTCTACGAGGGAGGCGCCGACACCACCATTGTGCTCGGAATTGAGGATGTCACCGAGCGTCACATGCGGGAACGCCAAAAAGACGAGCTCTTGAAACAAAAGGATATGTTGCTCGACGAGATTCAGCACCGCATTTCCAACAGCCTGCAAATTATCGCAGGCATTATTCTGATGAAGGCAAACACGGTCAGTTCCGAAGAATCGCGCCTCCTTTTGCGGGACACTCACGATCGAGTCATTTCGATCGCGACCGTTCAACAACAACTCAATGCGTCGGGGGTAATAGGGCCTATTGAAATGGTCCCTTATCTCACCAGGCTGGGTGATGCGCTGGCGGCCTCGATGATCGGGGATGCTCGACCGGTCACGCTGAAAGTGGTGGGCACAGCAGGCAGTCTGAGCTCCCGTCAGGCTGAGAGCATCGGCTTGATCGCGACCGAACTCGTCATGAATGCTCTCAAGCATGCATTCCCCAGCGAAAATATGAAAGGCCGGATCAACATTGCCTACGATGTTGATGGCACGAATTGGAAGCTCTCGGTTGCCGACAATGGAATTGGCAGGCCTGACGGCGTCTTTGCCCAAGCAAAGACCGGGCTCGGAACGGGCATCATCAAGGCGCTCGCGCAGGAGCTCAACGCCAAAGTCGAAACTTCAGCCGGCCCTGACGGCACGATTGTGTCGATCACTCACGCCACTTTCGCGGAAACGGTAACCCGAGCGGCGTAAGGCGTGCGTAGGGCGGGTTAGCCGAAGGCGTAACCCGCCGTGTTGAGATTGCCAAATTGGCGGATTACGCTTTGCTAATCCGCCCTACCGACGACGATCCTGGTGAGTTGACGACGAAGAGGCCGCCAACTGCGGCGGCCTCGGGGATTCATCGATTTTGGATCTTAGTAGTTCGTGGGATTGCCGATTAGACGTGGATGGCCGGAACAAGTCCGGCCATGACGAACTATCGGTTCAATCCGGTTCTAGTAGCCGCGATACGGCTTACAGGCGCCGTCCTGCACCGTGAAATGCCGCGGGCAGCCGTTACCTTGGCCGTAGCCGGGGGAATAGTCATAGTAGCGGCGGTCCCGATCACGTCGACCCTCGTACCGGTAATCCCGGTCGGGCTGACCGAGCTGAACGCCCAGGCCCCGTCCGTTGAGATAAATACCCTGCGCCTGGACCGGGGCGCTGAGTCCAATTGCCATTGCGCCAACAAAGCCGAGCGCGAGCGCGGTTTTCGCTAAGGTGTACATGATGTTGTCCTTTTGCATCTTTGCAGGATGCTTCTGAAACAGGTAACGCCGGGCACTGCGTTTAGTTGCTTGAAAACAAGGGATTCTTCTTATTAGGACACCGGCAGGCTTTGAACTGCCAGGGTGCCGCTTCTGACGAAAATTGTTCTTGCAGAGTCATCAGGCATTGCTTCGGCTGCAATTCGGCTTCGGCAACAATTCGATTCAAATTTCCGCTGTTGTTCCTTGGCCAATATCCTTCTTTCGGTTGATAAGACCGAGCGCGTGAGCAATTGGATACAGTCTGCCGGTTTCAGCAGGCCCAAACTCCGCAGTCAGGGAGACGCCGGCAAGGTGTCCCCAATCAGGAGGCTGTCATGAGTGATGCTGACCTGTTCCGGCAGTACGCCAAGGAGGCCCTGCGCGAATCATCCAGTATCAAAGATGAAAGCGAGAAGCAGGCCTTGATCGACCTTGCCTTCACCTGGACGCAAGCTGCGATGGCGAGTGACAGGGTCTTTGGGTCGAGCTTTATTCCGTCGCCGAGCGACGTTGGCGGGGCCGCGTTGCCTGCTGGTTCTTGATCCGGCGGGCGGCTCCGGACGGCGCATTTGCCGTTGGGTACGGCGTAACGAAGCGCATAAGTCACGGCGCATAGTCACGACTGCGTGATCAAGGCGCCCGCGGGTATGCCGGCTTTTCTAAGTTGTTGAAAATACGCAGCCGCGCGGCTGCCGGGGAAGTTTGCGAGGTAGCCGCGTCGGCGCGGCACGGGCCGGATATTTATTTTCGGCGCCGGAAGCGCTATAGGATAGCCCAACATGGTCCTGGCTTCGTCCGGGGAGGGCACTCTTCGTGAAGAAGATTAGGAAGGCCGCGTTCGAGCCGAAAGCGTTTCTCGCCAAAGTGGGCGATGGGACAACGATATCCAAATTTCAGAAGGACGAAGTTGTTTTTTCGCAAGGTCACGAGGCGGACGCGGTTTTTTACATCCAGATGGGCAAAATAAAGCTCACCGTCGTTTCCGAGCGGGGCAAGGAAGCCGTCGTCGGCATCCTCGGACCTGGTCACTTTTTTGGCGAAGGATGTCTCAACGGCCATCCGCTGCGGGTCACGACAGCTACGGCGATCGATCAATGCGTGATTACGCGCATCGCCAAAGCGGCAATGATTGCGACCTTGCATGACGAGCCGGAATTTTCCGAATTGTTCATGGCGGATTTGTTAAGTCGAAACAGTCGAATTGAAGAAGACCTCATCGATCAATTATTCAATTCGAGCGAGAAACGGCTGGCGCGGGTCCTCCTGCTGCTGGCGAATTTCGGCAGAGAAGCGGCGGCCGAGCCGATCATCGGGAAGTTTAGTCAGGAGACGCTTGCGGAGATGATCGGCACGACGCGATCGCGCGTCAGCTTTTTCATGAACAAGTTCCGCAAATTGGGCTATATCGAATACAACGGAAAAATCGAAATCCGCAACTCCTTGCTGAACGTGGTCTTGTACGACAAGCCGGAGATCAGGAAGCACGACGGCAGCGAAGAACCGAGATAATTTCCCGCGCCTGAGGCCCGCTGGGGCCGGGGGCGCTCTCGCCGCCAGTACGCAGTAGGGCGGGTTAGCCGAAGGCGTAACCCGCCGTGTTGAGATTGCCAAATTGGCGGATTACGCTTTGCTAATCCGCCCTACGGCAATCGATCTCAATCCAGCCTGATTCAATCCAGCCTGATATTCGCGGCGCGAACGACCTTGCCCCATTTGTCGTTTTCGCCGGCAATGAATTTTGCGCATTGCGCGGGGGTCATCGGCATCGGTGCCACGCCGAGGTCGGCCAGTACGCAGTAGGGCGGGTTAGCCGAAGGCGTAACCCGCCGTATTGAGATTGCCAAATTGGCGGATTACGCTTTGCTAATCCGCCCTACGGCAATCGATCTCAATCCAGCCGGATTCAATCCAGCCTGATATTCGCGGCGCGAACGACCTTGCCCCATTTGTCGTTTTCGCCGGCAATGAATTTTGCGCATTGCGCGGGGGTCATCGGCATCGGTGCCACGCCGAGGTCGGCCAGTACGCAAGGGCGGGTTAGCCGAAGGCGTAACCCGCCGTGTTGAGATTGCCAAATTGGCGGATTACGCTTTGCTAATCCGCCCTACGGCAATCGATCTCAATCCAGCCGGATTCAATCCAACCTGATATTCGCGGCGCGAACGACCTTGCCCCATTTGTCGTTTTCGCCGGCAATGAATTTTGCGCATTGCGCGGGCGTCATCGGCATCGGCTCAACGCCGAGGTCGGCCAGCCGCGCCTTCGGCTCCGCACCGGCGAGGGCTGCGACGAGCGCCGCGTTGAGCGTGCCGATGATGGGGGCGGGCGTATCCTTCGGCGCGCCGAGGCCATACCAGCCGACCGCCTCGTAGCCCGGCACGAATTCGGCCACGGTGGGCAGGTCCGCCAGCGCCGCCAGGCGCGCCGGTGTGGTGACCGCAAGCGCACGCACTTTGCCGGCTTTGACGAATTCCATCGACTGCGGGATCGGATTGACCACGAACTGCACCTGGCCGCCGATCAGGTCGGTCATGTAATTGGTGCGATAAGGCACGTGAACCAAATCGACGCCGGCCATCATCATGAACAGCGCGCCAAAGAGATGCGACGAGGTGCCGATGCCGCCCGAAGCCATATTGATCTTTCCCGGATTGGCTTTGGCATAGGCGATGAACTCTGGGATCGTCGTTGTCGGCAATGCGTTTGTGACCAGCACGACGTATGGCGCATTGGCGATGGTCGAAACCGGCGCGATGTCGCGGATGAAATTGAAATTGAGATTTTGGTAGAGCGAGACGTTGAGCACGTTGGTCAGAACGTCGGCAAGAATCGTGTAGCCGTCCGGCTCCGCCCGCGCCACCGACTCGGTGGCGATATTGCTGCCCGCGCCCGGCCGGTTCTCGACGACGAATTGCTGACCGAGCCGTTCCGACAGCCATTGCGCCGCCAGCCGTGCCACGATGTCGGGCGCGCTGCCGGGAGGAAAGCCCACGATCATGTGCACCGGCCGCGACGGATAAGTGTCCGCACTCGCGCGCCGGCCCATGGCCCCGTAAATGGCCGGAAGCGCCGCGGCGCCCGCCGCCAGTTGCAGGAAGTTTCGACGCAAAATTTTCAAGGCGGCCTCCCGTGGCGATACTGAATGTACCCCAAGTCACATGCTCTGGAAAGCAGAGGGCGTTAAAGTCGGACGCATATACGCCGTGGTCAAAGGCCAAACACGTGGCCGCACCGACCAATGCTGTGAAGTACGTCACAGACGTTAGTTTAGAGGCGTGCTATTATTCCATAAATTCCAGGACACGTTTACAATGGCGCGTGACCTGGGCGCGCGACAATGACGTGTGACAATGGCTCAAGGGGGGACGACATCCGATGCCAATAGATCTTGGACAGGTGGACTGGCTCTATGTCGCGGTGCTGGCGGTGTTCGCCTTTGTCGCGAACGTCGTAGCCAACCTCTTGTCGTTTCGGCGTCGAGGGCTTGCCGCTGTATTGGCGGCGGTGGTGTTTGCGGCGATATTCGTGTTCTGGACCTATTACCCGCACGGCTTGCCGCTGCCGACGTCGATAACGGCCCACAAGTCTACGGCCGCCACTTCTACGGTCACCACTGAGGCGCCGGTCGCTCCAACCAGCCCGCAAAGGCCGAGCAACCCGGTCACCGACGTCACGCCTTCGCCGGGCACGCCGCGATAGGCTTCCATCGTCCACGAGGTGATCAAATGAAACTTCCCCGGCGTCAATTTCTGCATTTGGCAGCGGGTGCTGCCACGCTCCCGGTCCTCTCACGGATCGCAAGCGCGGATTCCTATCCGTCGCGCTCGGCGCGCATCATCGTGCCCGTCGCTCCCGGCGGCGCGCTCGACATCATCGCGCGCCTGATCGGCCAATGGTTGTCGGAGCGGCTCGGCCAGTCATTCATTATTGAGAATCGGCCGGGCGCCGGCACCAATGTCGGCATCGAGGCGGCCGTGCGCGCACCCGCGGACGGCTATACGCTTCTTCTGATCCCCCAGTCGGTGACGACCAACGCGACGCTGTACAAGGGCCTCAATTTCAATTTCATCCGCGATATCGCTCCGGTGGCGATGATCAGCACCTTGCCCCTTGTCATGGAGGTGAATTTATCGGTTCCGGCCAAGACGGTTCCCGAGTTCATCGCCTATGCCAAGGCCAACCCGGGCAAAATCAGCATGGCGTCGGGCGGCAGCGGCAGTGCGTCCCACGTCGGCGGCGAGCTGTTCAAGATGATGGCCGGCGTCGACATGATCCACGTTCCTTACCGCGGCGGCGCGCCCGCGCTCACCGACCTCATGGGCGGACAGGTGCAGGTGATGTTCAGTCCCTTGCCCGAGTCGATCGGCGCCATCAGGGCCGGCCAGGTGCGCGCGCTGGCGGTGGCCAGTGCAACGCGCTCGGAAGTGCTGCCGGAGGTGCCAACCGTGGCCGATTCCGTGCCGGGCTTCGAAGCCAGTACATGGCAGGGCATCGGCGTGCCCAAAAATACCTCTGCCGAAATCGTCGAGAGGCTCAATAAGGAAATAAACGCCGCTCTCGCCGATACCAAGATCAAGGCGCGTTTGGCGGACCTCGGTGGTGTGCCAACACCGATGTCACCCGCCGACTTTGAGAAACTCATCGTCGCGGAAACCGAAAAATGGGCCAAGGTGATCCACGCGGCCAACATCAAGCTGCAAGGACCCTGATCGGAAGGCTACCGACTGAGTCGGGTCAAGAACTGCCCAGCCGCCTCACCGGAGGCGTGGCGGCTTTACGCCTGAAAACAGCCGCGCCGTGTGTTATAAGTAACCCAGGAGAACCGCGATGAATCTCAACGCCCTGGGCTATGTCGGCATCCGCACCAAGAGCCTCGACGACTGGGCGGATTACGGCACGCGCTTTCTCGGCATGCAGCTTGTCGACAAGAGCCGCGGCACGCTCGCTTTGCGCATGGACGACCGCAAGCAGCGCGTCATCGTCCATACCGACGAAGACGAGGGCCCGTCGTTCTACGGCTGGGAAATCGCCGACGCAGGTGCGCTTGACGCGCTCGCGGCGCATCTGGAGAAATTCGGCGTCAAGGTTGTGCGCGGCACCCGCGCGCTCGCCGACGAACGCCGCGTCAAGGGTCTGATCGTCTTCTCGGACCCGATCGGCAACCGGCTCGAAGTTTTTCACGGCGCCGAGATCGCCACCGAGCCGTTCAAGCCCGGCCGCGCGATCTCCGGCTTCCGTACCGGGCCGCTCGGCATGGGCCATGCCGTGCTCACCGCGGAACGGATCGACGACGTGGTGCCGTTCTATACCGAAATCCTCAACTTCAAGCCGAGCGACTACATCTTAAAGCCGTTCAAGGCGTATTTCTTCCACATCAATGCGCGCCACCACAGCCTGGCCTTCATCGACACCGGCAGGAACGGCATTCATCACATGATGTTCGAGCTTTGCTATCTCGACGATGTCGGGCAGGCCTACGATCTGGCGCTGAAAAAGCCGGACATGATCGGCACCACGTTTGGCCGCCACGTCAACGATCACATGACGTCGTTTTATTCGCATTCGCCGTCGCAGTTTTTAGTGGAATACGGCTGGGGCGGCCGCAGCATCGATCCGGCGACCTGGACGCCGCACGAGCGCACCGAGGGACCGAGCTTGTGGGGCCACGACCGCATGTGGCTGACGCCCGAGGGCCGCGAAGAAGCGCGCGATCTCCGCATGAAGAGCGCCGCGGCCGGCGCCCGCGAACCGGTCAATGTGATGGACGGCAATTATCTGCGCGCCGCCGATGTGTGCCCGTGGTGGAACGCCAACGTCCCGGCGCGGAAGATCGGGTAGCGCCTCTATCGCGGCTTGGGCTTAGGATCGCGTTTTCACCAAAAACCGCGACTGCGACCCCAGTATCCGCCGCCGCCGCCAAACAGCAACAGTAGAACAACGATAATCAGGATCAATTCCATGAAAATTCTCCTTATTGACGATGCCGGCTATTTGCCGCGCGCCGCATCCTTGATTCCGCCGACTGCGTTTTGCAACTTGCCTACAGCCTTGTCGGTCTTGCCTTCGGCTTCCAGCTTCTTGTCGCCGAAAATTTTTCCGGCCGTTTCCTTCACGGCGCCCTTGGCCTGCTCTGCCGAGCCTTTAATTCGATCTTTGTCCATTGCCGTAAACTCACTCTTGTTGGGTGTAGGGTAACGTCAGCGTCTATGTTTTGTTCCTGATCGCGCGCGAGGTGCGCGACTTTCAGGAAATCTCCTCGGCAATCTGCATATGCCGAAGGGTGCGATGTCGCCTCACCTGGAGTGATCAGAATTGACCAGACTCTGTTCTGTTCATTTCGGCAAAATGGCGAAGTCTTGATGCGGCGTTGAGCCAAAATCCAGGCAGCTCCGGTTGCCCGCCCCGCGCCCCCTCGGTCCCCCGGGCGACCGGAGCATTTCTTAGATCAGAGCAACAAACCATCGCGTCGGCGTCGGTGTTATCCGAGTGTAACGGAACTTTGCTGCACTGCACGTGCTTGTATCTGCGGCGGGAGCAAAGGACATTATGAAAATCGCGCAAGTGGCTCCGCTCATTGAGAGCGTTCCTCCTCGTCTCTATGGCGGCACTGAGCGGATCGTTTCCTACTTGACCGAAGAGCTTGTCCGGCTTGGCCACGACGTGACGCTGTTTGCCAGCGGCGATTCAATCACTAGCGCCGAGTTGGTCCCCTGTTGCACGCGCGCGCTTCGCCTCGATCCTTCAGTGCGCGATACCATTCCGCACTTCCTGCTTATGATCGATAAGGTGCGCGAGCGCGCCGAGGAATTCGACGTCATTCACTTTCACATTGATCTTTTTCAGTTCCCGCTTTTTCGCTCGCTGGCGGGTCGCACCTTGACCACGCTTCACGGCCGTCAGGATTTGCCGGATCTCAAGCCCTTCTATAGCCGCTTCGGCGAAATGCCATTGGTTTCGATCTCCAGTGACCAGCGCAAACCATTGCCGCATGCCAATTTTGTTTCGACGATCCACCACGGCCTTCCAGCCGAGCTGCATCAGCCGTCATTTGAGCGGGGGAGCTATCTCGCCTTCCTGGGACGGATTTCGCCGGAAAAACGTGCGGATCGCGCGATCAGAATTGCGCGTGCCGCCGGCATCCCGCTGAAGATCGCGGCCAAGGTCGACAAGGTCGATGAAGACTATTTCCGCAACGATATTCTGCCGCTCATCGATGGCCCCGGCGTCGAATTCATCGGGGAGATCAACGAGCGTGAGAAGCCAAAATTCCTCGGCGAGGCAGCCGCTTTGCTGTTCCCGATAGATTGGCCGGAGCCGTTTGGCCTCGTGATGATCGAAGCCATGGCCTGCGGCACGCCGGTACTCGCGTTCCGTTGCGGCTCAGTCGCCGAGGTCGTCGACGATGGTGTCACCGGCAGAGTGGTGGACAGCGAAGAAGAAGCCATAGCAGCACTGCCGGCTCTCTTGTCTTACGACCGACGCGCGGTGCGGCAGCGGTTTGAAGAGAGATTTTCCGCTAGAAGAATGGCCAAAGATTATGTCAGCACTTACCGTGATTTATTGGCGATTCCAGCGTCGAACGGCAAAACACGCGCCGCCCGGCCTCGTCACGTCAATCTCAACGGCGGCAATGGCCTAACTGCCGCATCGCTTGACGAACCGCTTTTGGCGCTGATTGAGGCAGGTAAGAATCCCGCAATTCCTCTGTAATCACCAAATGGTGCGAGGACGGACGTGGCGATTCCCGCTAAGTGAGCAATTGTACAGGTGCGGCGCCGCGTTTCGTGCCCAAATGCTATCCCGCGAGGAGCGGAAATGAGCGAACCGATCGTAATCCCGAAAAAAAGGAAGAAGCCGCGGCAATTTGATCCTGTGGTATTTTTGGAAACCGCAGCCAAGGGCCGCACCATTTCGACACATCGCAAGAAAGACATCATCTTTTCGCAGGGCCATGCCGCAGACGCGGTCTTCTATATTAAGAAGGGCAAAGTCAAAGTCACCGTCGTTTCCAAGCAGGGCAAGGAAGCGGTGGTTGCGATCATGGGAGTGGACGAATTCGTCGGTGAAGGCTGCTTAATCGGACAACCGAGGCATCTGGCAACGGCAAGTGCAATGACCGAATGCGTGACGATGCGCGTCGCGAAAACAGAAATCCAGCGCGTCATTCGAGACGAGCCCGCATTTTCCCAAATGTTTATGTCGCATATTTTGACGAGGAACGCCCGGGTTGAAGAAGATCTTGTTGACCAGCTTTTCAACTCAACGGAAAAACGGCTCGCCCGTCTGCTGCTGCTGTTAGCCAATTTTGGCAAGGAAGGACGCCCAGAGCCGCTAATTGCAAAGATCAGTCAGGAGACGCTCGCTGAGATGATCGGCACGACCCGGTCACGAGTGAGTCATTTTATGAATAAGTTTCGCCACGCAGGGTTCATCGACTACAACGGCCATCTCGAAGTCCATAGCTCGCTGTTGAGCGTCGTGCTGGCCGACCAGCCGCGCACTGTGAAAATGCCGCAGTGACATTTTGGTGAGCGATCGGTGGCGGTTTTGCCGCGCCATACTCCAAACTTCGGACATGCTTGGTAATCGGGCCTTAGTCGGTCCTTCGAGCGAGCATGCGAGGGGCACGTGAATACGTTGATCAATTTGCATTTGTGAGCGTGTCGCGGAGAGGAGAGTTATTGGGGCAATTTCCGCCGCGGCTGCTCGGGCAGCGGAAACGGAAACTTATCGCGACAAATAAAACAAAAAATAATATATCGGCTTCTGCGCTGAAGAAAACTTCAATAGGCAAAGTGAGCAATTCTACACAGACCTCCGGAAATAAATGACGCAGCCTGCGCCGGAGAGGGGTGGTCCGATATCACTCGGGAAAGCGTCATGGAACGGTTCGTCAGTCAGCAGAATGTTGAGCGCTATCGAAAGTTAGTCGACCCATCTACCGACGAAACTCAGCGCCGGCTGATATTCAAATTGTTGGCTGAGGAACAAGAACAATTCAGACAAACACGCGAAACTTTGCAATGCCCGCTTTGAAGAACGATAAACCACGCTTCGGCATCGGCCTGCCCAGTGCGAGGATGCCTGACATGCCGAGCAACGAGAAGAAATCCAAGGCCCAGAAAGCCGCCGAATCCGACGTCGACAGCTTTCGGAAAGACCTGGGCCCGTTCGTCGTCGCCGCCGAAACGACGCGCATGGCGATGGTATTTACGGACGCGAAGGAAGCCAACCATCCGCTAATTTTTGCCAATGACAGCTTTCTGTCCTTAGCCGGATACGACCGCGAGGAGGTGCTCGGGCAGAGCTTCAACTTCCTGCTGGGGCACCCTGCTGGTCCTGACGCGCTGGCGCAGGTCGAAGCCGCGTTCGCGCGAAACTCCGAAAACGATTTTGAAATCTGCTTCCATCGCAAGGACGGCAGCATGTTTTGGGCGGCCGTCTTCATCAGCCCGATTCTGGATAAGACTGGTGATGTTGTGCAGCATTTCGCCTCATTTGTTGATCTCAGCAAGCACAAGGAGGAGGAAGACCATCTCCGGTTTCTGCTGGGCGAACTGAACCATCGCACGCAGAATACGCTCGCTACCGTTCAGGCGATTGCCATGCAGACCTTGCGCGGCGCGGCGAACAAGGAAGTAGTTGACGCCTTCGAAGGACGAATTCTGGCGCTGTCGACGGCCCATAGCTTGCTGGGACGAAAGCTTTGGGAGAGGGTGGGCCTGCGCGACGTGATCGATCAGATATTGCAGCCCTTTGGCCTCAACGACCGCCGGGTCGCCCGCTTCTCGGTTGAGGGCGACGACGTTGGCCTAGAACCGAAAGCGGCGTTGACGCTTGCCATGGTATTCCACGAGTTGGCGACTAATGCAGCGAAGCACGGCGCGCTCTCGAACGGCGCCGCCGGAAAGATCGACATTGCTTGGCAGGCTGAGCCGACCCTGAAGGGCGATCGGATACGGCTGCGCTGGCAGGAAAGCGGAGGGCCGCTAGTAACGCCGCCCAGCCGCAAGGGCTTCGGGTCGCGCCTGATCGAGGACGGCCTGGCGCAGGAGCTCGGTGGCGAAGTCCGCCTCTCCTACGAACCCGCGGGCATCGTTTGCCAGATCATCATCCCTATCGCTGCGGGAGGTGGATTGGTGAGCCGTGAATAGCTCCTTCTCCGACCGCAGGATCCTTTTGGTGGAGGACGAGATGCTCGTAGCATGGCTGCTCGAAGACATGCTTACCGAATTAGGCTGCGCCGTCGTTGGCCCCGCATCCAGCGTCAATCAGGCTTTGGCGATGATCGATGTGGAGGACATCGACGCGGCAGTGCTCGATGTTAATCTCAACGGGCAAATGAGCTATCCCATCGCCGACACGCTCGCCGCGCGCGGCGTGCCATTCCTCTTTTCGACCGGTTATGACAAGCACACCCTGCTGGACGGTTACCGAACTTTTCCGGTGTTGCAGAAGCCGTTTCACCGGTCGATCTTGAGCGACACGCTCGCGAAACTGTTGACGCCAAAGGAGCCGCGGGTCAAATCGGCGATAGCGGTTATTGCGGAACCGTCGCTCTAAAGCCTGTGTCAACGCCTGATCGTGAACGACGCCGGTATCCAACCAATCGGGCTTTGGTGAGTCAAAGTAGCTCAAAGCCTGCCGAGCAAAACCAAGACCAGCACGATAACGAGTATCAGGCCAAGGGCGCGATCATGTTCTTTGCGGGATTGTTGTACTTCTGGTCTGCCTAATCCCGCGAGCAAATTATGAATAAGATCGTTCCGCGCAGGCGCATCGCGGAGCGGTTCGCCTGGCGCACGTCGAATATCCTTATTTCTCAGTCTCGTGGATGTCCGCTAGCTAAGGGCCAAGAACCGCCTTCTGCCCGTGCACATTGCCCGGCCGCACCGAGGACTGCTTCAGCCGACAGGAACAAATGCGAGCGCCCGCGATTGACATTTCAGAGGTCTACTTTGAAAGGATATTTCGATGGTTAGTCGTTTTGTATTGGTAATCGCCGTCGCCGCGGGTGTATTCGGCAGCGCGCTGCCTGCCGGAGCTGAAGAAGTCGGTGTCGGACCCGTTGGCGTAACGGTTGGCTCTGATCGTGACCGCGACCGCGATCGTGATAAGACCGTTATCATCAAGAAGGACCGAGACGACGGAGACCGGGACAAGACCGTTATCATCAAAAAGGATCATGACCGCGATTGATCGGTCATCATCTAGATATAGCTGAGCAGATTCATTTAGCGGCCTCCCCATCCGAGGGGCCGCTAAATTACTTTCAGTTTCAATCACCACACTGTGGTACTGTGAAGTTGCCGAGCGATCGGTGGCAGTTTTTGCCGCGCCTTACTCCAAACTGCGGACATGCTTGGTAATCGGGCCTTAGCCGGTCCTTCGAGCGAGCATGCGCTCAGGCCGTAAATGCATTGATCAATTTGCATTTGTGACGTGATGCAGAGAGCAGAGTTATTGGGGCAACTTGCGCCGCGGCTGCTCGGGGCAGCCAAAGCGGAAACTCATTGCGACAAATAAAACAAATGATTCCCGCAACCGGCGGCATCAACGCAGGTCGAGGGTAATCTTGCGGTTCTCGCCGAGGTTCGGCTCTCCGCCGGTGAGGAGCGCCTTAACGAACTCGAACGTGGCTGTGGCCTTGCTCGTGGGCCCGTCCCATAAATCTGCGGTGAGCGGAGTGACGCGCAGCAGGCACACATTCGGATCGTCGGGTCCGTTCCACCACATGTTGTCGGTGGGCTTCCAGATTTCGGCTGCCTTGGCGTGGTCGCGCCGCACCTCGGCGCGCGCCGTGATCGAGAGGTAGGCGTTGGTTTTTAGATCGATGAATGCGAGCCCGACATTGTTCTCGGACTCGATTTCATATTCCTTTGCGCTGTGCAGGTCGGTCACAAACCAGATGACGCCGGCATCGCGATCTGGCCGGGATTGAAGCGGCCGCGCCCGCAAGCCGCCGGCAAAGCGCGTGGTGAGCATGCAGACGCCCACCAGCTTGATGATGTCCCAGACGCGGTCGAGATGAGGTTGTTCCGCCATGCCCCCTCACAACGGCAAGCAGCGCAGCGAAGTTCCCGGGATCTGCGCGGCCATCGTGAACTTGTCTCTGATCGGCGACATTGCCGAGATCAAGCGAACTCGTATCGTGTTGTTTGTTCAAACGTGCAGCCCGAAGAAACCTGCAACTACGACTATTACGACCACGACGCCGATGATGTAGAAAATGTTCATTGTGTACTCCGATTGAGGCAGGCGCGATTTCAATATGAAAGCGCGGCGCTCCAAGGGGAAACGTCCTGGCATGAAAGCAAGTTCCGTAGTTTACTGAATACGTCTAACCCTGCGCGCGTTCATTCGTTTCAAAACAAAATCTGATGGCATCGAAGTTGGTCAATTTTATACAGTATAAAATTTGCCGACGACTGGAACTTAAAGACGACAGGTATTGTTATCGCAGGTCAACAATCGGATTTTATTGGAGATTAATTGCGCCGATAGGAAGAAGTTGGCCAGGAAGTTGCGGCAGACGTTGGTAGTTATTTGCCGCCGGAGCAAAAGGAGATCAAAACTATGTCGATTGGGACCGTCCTGCTCATTATTTTGGTAATCGTGTTACTCGGAGGCTTTAGCGGGTTCGGCGGCGGCCCGTTCTACGGGACCGGCTACTACGGTGGCGGCGGGCTCGGCCTGGTACTCGTTATCGTACTGATCCTGGTTTTGCTCGGCAGGCTTTGAACCGCCAGGGCGCCGCGGTCGCGACATGAGGAACGGCTACCGCAACCGGCCTGTGCTGAGAAAGCTATTTCCGTATGAGGATCTGACCGAAGTATTTACACGTCTTCTGTCACGGTGATCGACTGAGTCAGCGCGTAGGGTGGGCAAAATCGCCGACTCCTTCAAGGGTTTTGCGCCGTCGCTATAACGATTTTGCCCATGCGGCTTGTCACGCCGCGTGGGCATTGCGCAATTCTGCCGAGCGCAGCAAAAACAGTCGCCGAGCGGGCGCAACGCCTACCCTACGGCGTCCTCAATTCGACGCGCGCCGCATCGCGCTCCAGGTGCCGTAGCAGGCATTGCCGCCGGCGCTCCAGCGCCCGCCACCGATCGAACCGTGCAGCTTTCCGTAGCCGGTCGCGCTCTGGCCGCCTTTGCTGACGGTGACGGCGATGCCGCCGCTCGACACTACGACGCCGGAAATCTGATAGCTGAAGTCGTTATCCGCCTGGTGAATCCGGCCGCGGATGATGCGCGCCGGATAGCGGTAGCTCGGATCGCAGGGCCCTGCCTGGGTGCGGATCGACACGCTCCACAATCCGTCATAGGCGCTCGATGCGGCCCGCTTCCTCGCTTCCGACGGTGTCGCCGCCGCAACAAGCACACCGGCCATCGCAACCGCCGTCAGAACGCTCAAGCCTCTCATTTGTTCGCTCCCGGATCGCTTGATTGAGATTTATCGATTGTGGTCGGCTGAATTGCGGACTGGGTTGTGGACTGGGTTGTGGACTTGCCCGGAAAAGGCGGCGGCTGATTGGCGAACGCATTGCCACTCTTGCCGAGATCGTAACCGGTCGCAAACAGCGCCTTCATGTAATCGGGATCGAAGGCGCCGCGGCTCGGCGCATTGAAGCTTTCCGGAATGCTGGCGGCGTTGAAACCGATGCCGCTGTTCTTGGCCGCGACGAAGGTGCGGTCGAGCATCAGCCGGATGTCGGTCTTGACCGCCATGCCGACCGATTGCGCGAGAATGGTGGGCGTCGAGCGCTCGACCACCTGGAACTCCGGCTGCAATCCGCTATTGACCACGACATAAAGCTGCGTCGCCGGAATCTTGTAGCCGCTGGTGCTCTCCATCAAAGCCGGCGGCGCGACAAAAAACTGCCCGCCGACGCCGCCGTCGACATGCATTTCCGAAAAACGCTTGCCGCCTCCTTCGACGTCGATCTGCACCGGCGGGAAGGCGCCGGGAATGCTGCCCGATGCCAGGAGCACGCTGCGGAACAGATTGAGCGCAGCCCCGCCGTCGTCCTTGGCGTGGTCGGTGGCATGAACGGCAATGGCGCCCATATTCCACACCACCGAGCGTTCCGCGTCGAGATCGGTGGTGACGATGAACAAGCGCCGGCCGTTCTTATAAGCCGCGGCGACGTCGGCGAGGAGCTCGGGCGTGATCTGTTTCTTGATCAGGTCGCGCAGCGGCCAGGTGTCGAGAAAACTTTCGCCGGTGCCGCCGACCTCGAAAATATCCGCCGCGGACGTTTGCGTATAAAGCGCCTGCAGCGTCGCGTCGTATTTCGGACCGGCAAACATGAACGGCGCCATCAGCGCGCCGGCGCTGACGCCGGTAACGACGGTGTAATCCGGCCGATGTCCGCCGGCGCTCAATCCGGTGACGAGGCCCGCGCCGAACGCGCCGTCAGCGCCGCCGGTCGAGAGAATGAGCCACGGCCCCGGCTGCGCCGGCAAAGCTTTGTTGAAGTCGGTGTCCGAGTCGGCAAAGAAGCGCGCGTCCGGCATGCCGGGGATCGCGGCCACGGCATCGTCGGCGGCGGTAAATGGCGTGCGCGGCGGGAGCTTGCCGGCCTGCGCGCTTGGCGCGGGTGCTTGGCTCGTGCCTTGGCTCGTACCCCGGCTCGTGCCCTTGCCGGGCGCCGTTTTTGCGTGCGGACCGGTCTGCTTATGAATGGCGCTTTGCGCCTGCGCCGCCGGACTCGCAAACGGCGATAAAAGCGGCAGCACAAAGAGCGCCGCGAACAAGGCGGCGGTGCTCGTGAAAATTGTTCGGCCCCGAGGCTTGCTCATTATCTCGATCATTGTGGTGTGAGTGTCCCGAAGTCGGTGAAAGGTTCGGATCCGGTACGCGTGAGAAACGAAAAGCGGCGGGCCCAAAGGCGGGCTAAAGGGCGGGCCAAAGGGTCGACATCGCCAAGGAAATATGACCGGCCCCGACGAACTTCAATCGGGCTGAATCTAACGCGACAGGCCCCCAAAATCGCCGCCCCAAAATCGCCACGCAGTGCAATTTTGCGTCATAGCCTATCAATTCCCACGTGTCTGTTACGGCGCTGCGACGTATCGGCTCAGCCATCCGCTAGCGGTCGCAAACGGCGGCCACAGGCGAAGGTCATCGGGTCACGCGCGCCGCTCGGCGACGAATCGCGCGCCTTCGACAAGTATCGCCGCGGCGGGGCCAAATGTCGCGAGCGCATTTTCGGCATCGGCGACGAGCTGCCGGAGCCGGGCCTTGGCGCCCGGGATGCCGAGTACGCTGACGAAGGTCGCTTTGCCCGCCGCGGCATCCTTGCCGGTCTGTTTGCCGACCAGCGCTGCATCGCCCTCGATGTCCAAAAGATCGTCGGCGATCTGGAACGCTTCGCCGACCGCCGAGCCGTAGCGCTCGAGCGCCTCGCGTTGCGGCGGCTTTGCCGCTGCGAGAATGCCGCCGGCCTCGCAACCGAAGCGCAGCAGCGCGCCCGTCTTCATCGCCTGTAGCATCCGCACGTCGGCCTCGCCGCGGGTCTGCACGCCGAAGCGGCCTTCCGCCGCGAGATCGAGCATCTGGCCGCCCGCCATGCCGCCGACGCCCGACGCGCGCGCCAGCGCGCTGACGAGCGCGATGCGAACGGCCGGGTCGGCATGCGTCTCCTGGCGCGACAGGATATCGAAGGCGAAGGTCAGGAGGCTGTCGCCGGCGAGGATCGCGGTCGCCTCGTCGAATTTGCGGTGCGCCGTCGGCTGGCCGCGGCGCAACTCGTCATTATCCATCGCCGGCAGATCGTCATGCGCCAGCGAATAGCAGTGCACGCATTCCAGCGCCGCGCCCGCCATCAGCGCGTTCTGCCGCGGCACGCCGAAAAGAGCCGCCGATTCGACGACCAGGAAGGGCCGGAAGCGCTTACCGCCGCCGAGGCTCGAATAGCGCATGGCCTCGACCAGGCGCGCCGGACGGCTGGTCTCGCCCTCGGCGGGCGTACCGGCCAGGAGCTCTTCGAGGAGTGTCTCGGTTTCCGCCGCAACGGCGTCGAGACGTGTCAGAAAGGGGCTGTTTTTGGCATCCATTGGGGTCGTTACCCGCCGTTTAATCGTCGCTGCGGGGTCCTATATCAGGTTCTGTATTTAGGGGATAAGGGTCAGCCGGCTGCGCCCTCTAGAGCGCCGTCCAGGCTTCTGTCTGCCCCCATTTAAGGGACTATCTGTGGTCATCGACCTTATAGCGTCAATGATATTGGCGATCTGGCTCTATCTCATCGCGGCCCGCGGCGGCTTCTGGCGCGCGGCCGATCGCGGTGACGAAAGCCCGGTCGGGGGCTTGGTGGCAGGCGGGTGGCCGTCGGTGACCGCAATTATCCCGGCTCGCGACGAGGCCGAATGCGTCGGGCAGACCGTGGCCTCGCTGCTGCGGCAGAATTATCCCGGCGAATTCAATGTCGTCGTGGTCGACGATCAGAGCCGCGACGCCACAGCTCAAATCGTTCGCGACGCCGCGGCGGCGCTGGGCGCGGGCAGCCGCCTTGCCGTGCTTTCGGGACGCGCTTTGGCGGCCGGCTGGACCGGAAAATTGTGGGCGCAGCAGCAGGGCGTCGAGCTTTGCGAAAACGCGCCGCGGCTGCCGGACTACATTCTCTTGACCGACGCCGATATCGTCTACGCGCCGGATGCGTTGCAAGTGCTGGCGGCGCGCGCCAATGCCGACGGCCTCGTTCTCACTTCGCTGATGGCGAAACTGCGCTGCAAGAGTTTTGCCGAGCGCATGTTCGTGCCGGCCTTCATTTTCTTCTTTCAGATGCTCTATCCCTTCGCCTGGGCGAACGATCCGCGCAGCGCGACCGCCGCCGCCGCCGGCGGCTGCATGCTGGTGCGGCGCGAGACGTTGCGTGCGGCCGGCGGACTGGACGCAATCCGAACGGCGCTGATCGACGATTGCGCGATGGCGAAGCTGCTCAAGAGCCACGGCCCGATCTCGATCACGCTGACCGATCGCGTGCACAGCATTCGCGCTTACCCGCAGGTCGGCGAAATCCGCCGCATGGTGTCGCGCACCGCCTATGCGCAATTGCGCTATTCGCCGCTCTTGCTCGCCGGAACGGTGCTCGGTCTGGCGCTCACCTATCTGGCGCCGGTGGCGCTGGCGCTGTTTGCGACCGGCGTGCCGCAATTCATCGGCATTTTCGTTTGGCTTTTGATGGCGCTGGCGTTCCGGCCGAGCTTGCGGTTTTACCGGCTGTCGACTTTATGGGCCCCGGCGCTCCCGGTCATTGCGGCGATGTATATGGCGTTTACGCTTGATTCCGCCTATCAGCATGCCCGCGGCCGCGGCGGCATGTGGAAGGGCCGGGCGCAAGCGAATGTTTGAAGTATCAATGTTTCGGAAGTGCGATGAGCGAGATGAGCAAGAGCGGCGTGATTTCAAACAAGGCTGGCGAATTGCGCTCCGGTAAGGGGCATCGGGACGAGAATTTCCCGGTGGCGTCCTTCCTTATCCATCCGCGCCATCGCGGCGTGATTCTGGCGTTCTATAATTTCGTCCGCACCGCCGACGACATTGCCGATCACGCGACGCTCAAGCCGCCGGAGAAGCTTGCGCTGCTCGATCGGCTCGAAGCTTGTCTCCTCGGCGCCAGTGCCGACGATCCGGTCGCGGTGCGTCTGCGCTCGGCGCTCGCCGAGCGCAATCTCACGCCCAAGCACGCGCAGGATCTTATCGTCGCGTTCAAGCTCGATGTCACCAAGCTGCGCTACAAAGACTGGGACGATCTGCTCTCTTATTGCTCGCTCTCGGCTATGCCGGTCGGCCGTTTCGTCTGCGACGTCCACGGCGAAAGCCGTGCGGTTTGGCCGGGGAACGACGCGCTGTGCGCGGCGCTGCAGATCATCAATCACTTGCAGGATTGCAAGGAAGATTATCAAAACCTCGACCGCGTTTATGTTCCGCAGGACGCGCTCGCCGCAAGCGGCACCAGTGTCGAAGCGATCGGTGCGCCGCGCGCGACGCCGCAACTGCGCGATTGTCTGCACAAGCTCGCCGAACGGACCGAACGCCTCCTGAGCGAGAGCGATGACTTCGCCGCGTCGATCAACGACATGCGGCTCGGTCTCGAAGTCTCCGTCATCAACACCTTGGCGCATCGCCTGACGCGCATTCTGATGACGCGCGATCCGCTGAGCGAGCGGGTGCATCTCGGCGCGCCGGCCGTCGCCGGCCTGACGCTGCTCGGCATTTTGCGCGGCGCCTCGCGCCGGCTCGGCCGAAAATTTTCCACTGCATCGCAGAAGCCGCGAGGCGCGTAAGTGAGCAATCCTTCTCAGGCCGCCGAGCGCGCCTCGGGCTCTTCGTTCTATTCCGGGATGCGGATATTGCCGCGTGCCCAGCGCGAGGCGATGTTCGAAATCTATTCGTTCTGCCGCGCCGTCGATGACATTGCCGACGATCCGGGCCCGCGCGACAGGCGGCGCGCGGCGCTGGAAAAGTGGCGTTCCGATCTCGGCGCGCTCTATGCCGGCTCGCCGCCGCCGCAGCTTGCCGGCCTGGCGCAAGCCGTGCGCGCCTTCGATCTTGAGCACGGCGATTTTCTCGCCGTTATCGCCGGCATGGAGATGGATGTCGCCGCCGATATCCGCGCGCCCGATCGCACCACGCTCGATCTTTACTGCGACCGCGTCGCCTGCGCGGTGGGGCGGCTGTCGGTGCGCGTGTTCGGCATGGAGCGGGACGCCGGCCTTGCGCTCGCCCACCATCTCGGCCGCGCGCTGCAGCTTACGAATATCCTGCGCGATCTCGACGAGGATGCCGGGCTGGGGCGGCTCTATCTGCCGCGCGAGGCGCTCCGCGATGCCGGGATCATCAGCACTGATCCGCCGACGGTCGTGGCAAACCCGATGCTTGGCGAAGCCTGCGGCGCCATCGTCGCGCTGGCGCAAGCCGAGTTTGAGAGCGCCCGCGCGATCATGGCGAAAAGCCCGCGCCGCGTGGTGCGCGCGCCGCGTATCATGGGCGAAGCCTATTACCTCATTCTCCAGGGATTGATCGCGCAGGGCTTTGCCCCGCCGCGCCCGCGCGTTCGTTTGCCGAAGGCGAAATTCCTCTTCATCGTGCTGCGCAATTTCTTTTGATGCGATTTTGATATGACGCGAACGGTGCACATTATCGGTGCCGGCCTCGCCGGATTGTCCGCCGCGATCAAGCTCTCCGCGCGCGGCGTCGGGGTCGTGGTGCACGAGGCGACGGCTTTCGCCGGCGGCCGCTGCCGCTCCTATCACGATGCTTCAGTCGGCATGACGATCGACAACGGCAATCACCTGCTGCTGTCGGGCAATCGCGCGGCGCTCGCTTATTTGGGCGAGATCGGCGGCACGGATCGCCTGGCCGGCCCCGATCATGCGGAATTTCCGTTCGTCGACCTCAAAAGCAACGAGCGGTGGACGTTGCGCTTCGACGACGGCCGCCTGCCGTTTTGGATTTTTGATCGGAACCGCCGTGTGCCTGGAACGCGCGCGCTCGATTATCTTTCGCTCCTGCGGCTGCTGTTTGCCGCGCCCGGCCAGCCGGTCGGCAAGGTCATTGCCTGCGAGGGCGTGCTCTACAAGCGTCTGGTCGAACCGCTCTTGCTCGCCGCGCTGAATATCGATCCGCCGCTCGGCGCGGCAAGGCTTGCCGGCGCCATCATCCGCGAGACCCTTGCCGCCGGCGGGCTTGCCTGCCGCCCGCTCATTGCGCGCGAGGGACTAGGCGAGACCCTGATCGCTCCGGCGCTTGCCACGTTGCAGCAGCGCGGCGCGCAGGTGCGGCTCGAGCATCAGCTTCGCGCCATTCAATTTGGCGCAGGCCGTATCGAGGCGCTCGAATTTTCCGGCGAAACGATTGCGCTCGCGGCCGCGGACGCGGTGCTGCTTGCGGTGCCGCCCTATTTCGCCGCCGCGCTGGTGCGCGGGCTTGAAGTGCCGACCGAATTCCGCGCCATTGTGAATGCGCATTTCCGCGTCGAGCCGCCAGCCGGACAGCCGCGGATCGTCGGCGTGCTCAATGCCACGACGGAATGGATCTTCGCCTTTCCGGGCCGGCTCTCGGTGACCGTGAGCGCCGGCGACCGGCTGATCGAAACGCCGCGCGAGGAATTGGCGAAAACGATTTGGGCCGAAGTCGCGAGCGTGGCGGGGTTGCCGGCGGACCCGATGCCACCCTGGCAGATCGTGCGCGAGCGCCGGGCGACATTTGCCGCCACCCCCGAGCAGGATGCGAAGCGGCCAGGCGCCGTCACTTCGTGGCGGAACCTTGTCCTCGCCGGCGATTGGACGAATACCGGCTTGCCCGCGACCATCGAAGGTGCCATCCGATCCGGCAATCGCGCCGCCGAGTTTGTCAGTCGTCAATTGTCCTAGTTCGGACACATTGAGACGGCGCTGATTAGCGCCAAGTTGTCATTGAATGCATGCCCACCATTTTGCCTGAGAGGAATTCGAACTCAAGGACGACCCGAAGGGTCGCCGCCCATTAGCGCGTTCACGCGCGTAAAACGCGTGATTGGGCGGTGCGCTTCGCGCATCCTTGACTTCGAATTCCTCTCAGGCACCGTTTGGGCGTGCCCTCAATGAGGAAGTCCGCCTCGGTCGGCGTATAGGCGGAATGCCTTTTAGCGAGCGAATTTCAAATGAGTGAAGTGAGCGAATTGCAGATACAAGCGCCATCGGGCCAACTCGATCTCGACCGGCATATCGATGCGGCGGCGCAAGCGCTGCTCGCCTGCCAGCGCCCGGACGGCCATTGGCTGTTCGAGCTTGAAGCCGACGCCACCATTCCCGCGGAATACGTGCTGCTGCGGCACTATCTCGGCGAACCCGTCGATACAGCGCTCGAAGCCGGCATCGGCAATTATCTGCGCCGCATCCAGGGCGAGCACGGCGGCTGGCCGCTGTTTGCCGACGGCGCCTTCGACATGAGCGCGACGGTGAAGGCTTATTTCGCGCTCAAGATGATCGGCGAAGAGCCGCACGCCGATCATATGCGCCGCGCCCGCGAGGCGATCCGCGCCCGCGGCGGCGCCGAGCGCAGCAATGTGTTCACGCGCTGCCTGCTGGCGCTCTACGGCATCGTGCCCTGGCGCGCGGTGCCGGTAATGCCGGTCGAAATCATGCTGTTGCCGAAATGGTTTCCCTTCCATCTCGACAAGATTTCGTACTGGAGCCGCACCGTGATCGTGCCGCTCCTGGTGCTGATGGCGAAGAAGCCGCGGGCGCGCAATGCGAAGGGCGTCAAGATCGACGAGCTTTTTCTCGAGCCGCCGCTCAAGCTCGGGCCGACGCCGAAAGCGCCGCAGCAGAAAGCGTCGTGGTTCTGGTTCTTCCGCGCGGTCGATAACGGGCTGCGCGCGGCGGAGCCGTTCTTTCCGAAAGGTTCGCGCCAGCGCGCCATCGAACAGGCGCTGGCCTGGGTCGGCGAGCGGCTCAACGGCGAAGACGGCCTCGGCGCGATTTTCCCGGCCATGGCCAACAGCGTGATGATGTATGACGCGCTCGGCTATCCGGCCGATCATCCGCAGCGCGCCATCGCGCGCAAATCGATCGAGAAGCTTCTCGCCGTTCACGACGATGAGACCTATTGCCAGCCCTGCGTGTCGCCGATCTGGGACACCGGGCTTGCCGCGCATGCACTATTGGAAGCCGGCGGCGAGCGCGCCATTGCGCAGGTCAAGCGCGGCTTGGATTGGCTGGTGCCGATGCAGGTGCTCAATGTGCGCGGCGATTGGACCGCGCGCCGTCCCGATTTGCGGCCGGGCGGTTGGGCGTTCCAATACGCCAATCCGCATTATCCGGACGTCGACGACACCGCGGTCGTCGCCATGGCGATGGAGCGCATGCAAGGCCTGGTCAATGTCGACTACCGGAGCCAGATCAATCGCGCGCGCGAATGGATCGTCGGCATGCAGAGCAGTAACGGCGCCTGGGGCGCCTTCGATGCCGACAACGAATATTATTATCTCAACAACATTCCGTTCGCCGATCACGGCGCGCTGCTCGATCCGCCGACCGAGGACGTCAGCGCGCGCTGCCTGTCGATGCTCGGCCAGTTCGGCGACACCACAAGCGACACCGTCAAGCGTGGTGTCGCTTATCTGCGCCGCACGCAACTTTCCGACGGCTCCTGGTTCGGCCGCTGGGGCATGAATTACATCTACGGCACCTGGTCGGTGATGTGCGCGCTCAACGCGGTCGGGATCGACGGCCAAGCGCCGGAAATGCGCAAGGCCGTGGATTGGCTCGCCGCCATCCAGAACAAGGACGGCGGCTGGGGCGAGGACGGCTCAAGCTACAAGCTCGACTATCGCGGCTATGTGCCGGCGCCCTCGACCGCCTCGCAAACCGCCTGGGCGCTGCTCGGCTTGTTGGCCGCCGGCGAGGTCGATCATCCAGCCGTGGCGCGCGGCGCCAAATATCTCGCCGACACGCAAGGCCTGGACGGCTTCTGGAACGAGCCGCGCTACACCGCGACGGGTTTTCCGCGCGTGTTCTATCTGCGCTACCACGGCTATGCGAAATTCTTCCCGCTGTGGGCGCTGGCGCGCTACCGCAATCTTAAGAACGGCAATGCGCGGCGGGGGGCGTTCGGGATGTAGTTGTTCGCAGCCCGTATTGAGCGAAGCGAAATGCGGGATTATGCGCCTGGATAGACTCCGATATTGCTTCGCTCATCCTGGTTTGGACGATGATTAAAAAGGTAAACAAGACACAGCTACATCGGGAATTGCGCCACCCGATTTGGGATCGATTCATTGCGCCCGGAGTCACAAAACTCGAAAGACAGAGGCTCAGGGAAGTGCCCCGAGAACTGCGACCTGATCCACTCCAGTTCGTAATGACCGCAATCCTGTTTCCTCACATTGATGTGAAAACGCGGGTTAGAGTATTTACGTTTATTAGGCGAACTCAGACCGTCTATGATTCATATCGTTCTGCGAGTGCAGCATATTCGAAATTCTTTCGCGAAGACGACCACCAAGCTTATCTGACCGCTCTTAGCGAATTTGAGATTTGCTTAGCCGCAGCCTACCAGGGACACGAGGTGCTGTTCGCCTTGAGAAACTCGGAATTCAGAAACAAGAGCGCAGGCGGTCGTGCCGAGTTGAACTGGAGAATGGATCGACTTTACAATAAATCAAAGCACACTGAGGGAATGATTAGGGCGCAAAGCTTCAAAGGTGATACAGTTGCGATGTGGCTCTCAAACGAAGGCCTGCAGACTCAGTCAGAAAAGATAGAGTTTCACGAGTTGTATGAAATCGTTTTCGACATGAGCCTAACAGGGAGCGTATTGGCGAAAAGTCATTTGTGGCGAAAGCAAATGCCGCCACTCTTAGAAAAGTATTCCGAGCATGTGGCTTGCATAAAAAAAACGTCGTAAGTAGCCCGCATGAGCGTAGCGACATGCTGGTTTATATGTGCGGAGCGGCTGCTCCCGGATTTTGCTTCGCTCAACACGGGCTACGTTTGCTGGATCAAATGGATCGGCACTCACAAGGACTATAATTGAATCGACGTGACGAGGGTGCAGCGTGAAAAATGAACTGAAGCCAATTCGCACGAAAGCGGACTACGAAAAAGCCCTCTCCGAAGTCGAGCGTCTTTGGAGCGCAAAAAGTGGCACGCGCGAAGGTGACCATCTGGACGTGCTGGCAACGCTTATCGATGCCTACGAGGCTGAGCATTATCCGATGGACCCGCCCGATCCAATCGAGGCGATCAAGTTCCGTATGGAACAACAGGGCCTTACTCGAAAGGACCTGGAGCCGCTGATCGGAACACGTACGCGTGTCGCGGAGGTGCTAAATCGCAGGCGCAGCCTATCGATCAATATGATCCGCTCTTGCACAAACACCTTGGCATCTCCGCCGACGTACTGATCAAACCGTCGCAGAAGAGCAAAAAAGCGGCGTAGCCGCCACGCCGATCAAACTTACGCCGCGCTCGCCGAGGTCTGCGTCGGTGACTTGGCCGCTTTCGCCGCCTTCTCGCGCGCTTCGTTGGCGCGCATGTCCGACATCGTCAGTTGCACGTTGCTGTCGAAGACGTATTGCGCCGGACGCTGGCTGTCCATGTTGATTTCCGGCGCCATCGGCCCTTCGGTCTTGACGCCGCGCAGTCCGATCATCATCGCTTCGATCGGGTGCTTCATCATGGCGTCGGCGGCGGTCGCTTCGTAGCCGCAATGCGCCATGCAGTTCGCGCACTTTTCGTAGCGGCCGGTGCCGTAGGCGTCCCAGTCGGTGGTCTCCATCAGCTCGGTGAAGGTTTTCGCGTAGCCTTCGCCGAGCAGGTAGCAGGGCTTCTGCCAGCCGAAAATGTTGCGCGTCGGCATGCCCCACGGCGTGCAATGGAATTCCTGATTGCCGGCGAGGAAGTCGAGGAACATGGCGGAATGCGTCAGGTTCCAGTTTTTGCCCTTGCCGAGCGCGAAGACCTTGCGGAACACTTCCTTGGTGTTCTTCCGGGCCAGGAAGTGTTCCTGATCCGGGGCGCGTTCATAGGCGTAACCGGGCGAGATCGTGACGCCGACGCCAAGCTTTGTGGTGAGGTCGAGGAATTTCGCGATGTCTTCCGGCGGGTGCCCGCCATAGACGGTGCAGTTGACGTTGACGGCGAAGCCCTTGGCTTGCGCGGCCTTGATTCCGGCCACGGCCTTTTCGTAGCCGCCTTCCATGCACACCGACTTGTCGTGATGTTCCTTCAGCCCGTCGAGATGCACCGAGAAGAACAGATAGGGCGACGGCGTGAACAGATGCAGCTTCTTTTCCAGAAGCAGCGCATTGGTGCACAGCGACACGAATTTCTTGCGCGCGACGATGCCGGCGACGATTTCGCCGATCTCCTTGTGGATCAGCGGCTCGCCGCCCGGAATGGCGACCATCGGCGCGCCGCACTCGTCGACCGCGTCGAGACATTCCTGCACCGACAGGCGCTTGTTCAGGATCGCGTCGGGATAATCGATCTTGCCGCAGCCGAAGCAGGCGAGGTTGCAGCGGAACAACGGCTCGAGCATGAGCACGAGCGGATAGCGCTTACGCCCAGCCAAACGCTGACGCAGCACATAGGCACCGACGACGGCCTTCTGTCGTAGAGATACACCCAAAACCTGACCCTCTTTAATGCGTTTCCGTTATCGCCACACTTGAGCGCCACACTTGGCGAGAGATAAACCTTCGGACGAGAGATTAAACCTTCGCCGTCGCGCGGCCGGCGGTCACCCCGTCGGTCAGTTCCGGCGGCAAGCGGAACTCGATGGTCTCATGCCGGCCATGCAACTGGCTGACGTCGACCGGATTAAGCCTGCGCAACGCGTCGATCACGTCCTCGACCAGCACTTCCGGCGCCGAAGCGCCGGCGGTGATGCCGACGGTCTCGGCGTTGCGGAACCAGGTCGGATCGAGCTCGCTGCCGTCGGCGATCAGATAGCTCGGCTTGCCGGCCTCTTCGCCGATTTCGCGCAAGCGATTTGAGTTGGAACTGTTCTTGGCGCCGACCACGAGGATAACGTCGACCAGCGTCGAGAGTTCACGCACCGCCGTTTGCCGGTTCTGCGTGGCGTAGCAGATGTCGCGGGTCTCAGGCCCGACGATGTCGGTGAATCGCTTATGCAGCGCCGCAATGATGCCGCGCGTGTCGTCGACGGAAAGCGTCGTCTGCGTGACGTAAGCGACCGGCGTATCGGCCGGAATGTCGAGCTTGGCGACGTCGGTCTCGGTCTGCACCAGCGTCACCGGCTCGGAAATCTGGCCCATCGTGCCTTCGACCTCCGGATGACCGGCATGGCCGATAAGAATGAGCTGGCGGCCTTGGCCGACATAGCGCTTGCCCTGATTGTGCACCTTAGTGACGAGCGGGCAGGTGGCGTTGAGCACCGGAAGCTTGCGCGATGCCGCTTCCTCCTCGATGCTTTTGGCGACGCCATGCGCGCTGAAAATGGTGACCGCATTGGGCGGGACTTCGGAGAGGTCCTCGACAAAGCGCGCGCCTTTGGCCTTCAAGCTCTCCACCACATGCTTGTTGTGCACGATCTCGTGGCGCACATAGACCGGCGGGCCGTATTTTTGCAGCGCCCGTTCGACGATTTCGATTGCGCGCACGACACCGGCGCAAAAACCGCGAGGCTGGGCGAGTATCACTTTCATCAAGATCTCCAGAACCTGTTCCGGAAAATTCCATTCCGGTTATCGAACGACGACGATCTCATGCGACGAATGTTGCGGCCTTTGCTGCGGCTTTGCGACGCAACGAAGGCGGCCGATGTGTTTATGTGCCGTTTATTCGGCAGTTTCGCATCAGATATCCATTACTTGAACCGCTACCTAAGCTGCCGCTTGGGTCCTACTTGGCGGCGAAACCGCTTCAATCAAGCCCAGATCCGTCAAGAGCCTGGTCCGTTTTTGGGCGACCGCCTGGTTTCAGCGCTAGATGGCCGCGAAGCCCGGCACCGGGGGATAACCCCCGAAACGGCCATCATTGACCGGAAATACCGCTTCTTGTCCAGCACCATGGCGGCGTCGGGCGTCACTTTTACATTGGACCAGATGGTAAATCCGCACCGATCGAACCGGGAAGCCGCGCTTATCGTCCAACGATAACGTGTTTTGGCTGCAACCGGTTCGGGGTCCCGTTTATTAGTGTCCAAAATGTTCGTGCCGCGCCCTCCGGCATTAATCACGACCGACCGCTCAAATTGGCTGCAACGACGGGGTCCGCTATGTGTTCCGGCCTGTCCGATCGGCGGCAGGAGTGCGATAGTGTAGGAAAATATCCAAGATTTCACTTTTGCGCTAAATCAGGGCATCTAAGCGCGCTGGCGGGGCGAAAGCCCTGTCCGCCTCCGTTTCGCCGCTGTCGTAACGCCTCAAACGCCGGTCCGTTGATCCCCCCAACCCACTGACGATCCGAATTCCATTGACCCACTCAACCATGAAAACGATTACCGCCTTCGTCGTCCGCGCCATCGGCTTTTGCGCGAAAAATGCTTGGCCGGTGATCGGCGTATCGCTTTTGCTTGCGATCCTGTCGACTTGGTATGCGGCCACGCATTTTGCCATGACGACGGACATCAACCAGCTCATTTCACCGAACATCGACTGGCGGCAACGCGAAGCCAGATTCGAAAAAGCGTTTCCGCAGTTTCAATTGATCGTCGCGGTCGTCGATGCGCCGACGCCCGAACTGGTCGATGAAGCAACCAATGCCTTGGTGCAAAAGCTCGAGCCGCAGAAGGATTTGTTTCATTCCATCCAGCAGCCGAAAGGCGGGCCGTTCTTTGCACAGAACGGTTTGCTGTTCGAGCAGGTCAAGGATCTCGAACCGCAGATGAAGGTGTTGGCGCAGGCGCAGCGCCTCGTTCAGGTGCTGGCGGGCGATCCTTCGCTGCGCGGCGTCATTCAGACATTGCAGTTCGGGTTGCTCGGCGTTCAGGGCGGCCAGATCACGCTCGACAATATGGCCTGGCCGATGACGCTGGCCTCGAACGCGATCGAGAAAGTGAACGCCGGCCAGCCGGCGAGCTTCTCCTGGCACGAAATGGTCGAGGGTCGCGCCGCGACGTCGAGCGAGCGGCTTCGCTTCCTCGAAATCCAGGCGGCGCTGAATTATTCGGAGCTCGAGCCCGGCCAGCGGGCGACCGACGCCATCCGCAAGGCCGCCGCCGATCTCGATATCACGTCCAAATATCAGGCGCGGCTGCGGCTGACCGGGCCGGTGCCGATGGCGGACGAGGAATTTTCCACGATCAAGGAAAACGCGGCGCTCAACGCCACTGTGACGGTCGTGATCGTGCTCATCATCCTGTGGCTGGCGCTGCGCTGGGCGCGCATCATCTTCGCGGTGTTCGCCTGTCTCGTCGTCGGGCTCGCCATCACCGCGGCGGTTGGCATGATGATGGTCGGCACGCTCAATCTGATATCGATTTATTTCGCGGTCTTGTTCGTCGGCCTTGGCGTCGATTTCGGGCTGCAATTCAGCGTCCGCTATCGGGCCGAGCGCAATAATGTCGACGATCTTCGCATGGCGCTGCTTGAAGCCGGCAGCCGCGCCGGCGCGCCTCTGACGCTTGCCGCCTTGGCGACCGCGGCCGGCTTCTTGTCGTTTTTGCCGACGGTCTACAAGGGCGTTTCCGAGCTCGGGCTGATTGCCGGCGTCGGCATGCTGATCGCGTTCACCACCAGCATCACGATGTTGCCGGCGCTGCTCACCGTGCTCAAGCCGCCGGCCGAGCCGAAGCCGCTCGGCTATGCCTTGCTCGCGCCGGTCGACGATTTTCTGGCGCGGCACCGCATGGCGATCCTCATTATGACCGGTGTCGTTGTCGCCGGCGGATTGCCGCTCCTGCATTGGCTGCGGTTCGATTTCAATCCGATCAACCTGCGCAGCCCAAAGACCGAGGCGGTTTCGACTTACCTGCAATTAAAGAGCGATCCGGAAACCGGCACCAACGACATTCAGGTGCTCGCGCCGTCATTGGCCGACGCCGACCAGATCGCCACGAAGCTGCGGGCATTGCCGCAGGTGTCGCGCGTGCTGACGCTTTCGAGCTTCATTCCGCCCGACCAGCAGCAAAAGCTGCCGCTGATCCAGGCCGCGGCGAAGACATTGTTGCCAGCGCTTAATCCGAGCGCTCCCAGCGCGCCGCCGACCGACGCGCAAAACGTCAGCATGGTGAACTCCACCGTCGACGCGCTCAACCGGCTCGCCGGCAATGGCACCGGCGCGGGCGCCGCCGCGGCGCGAAAGCTTGCAACCGATATGGCGGCGCTGGCCAAGGCGGATCCGGCGGTGCGGCAGCGCGCTGAAACCGTGTTCGTGCAGCCGCTGAAGACGGCGCTCGACGATCTGCGCAATCTGTTCATGGTCCAAGAGGTCACCCGCGCCAATCTTCCTGCATCGCTCGAGGGCCAGTGGGTTACCGCCGACGGCAAGGCGCGCGTCGACATCGCGCCGAGCGGTGACGTGGCCGACAACACGAACCTGCAAGCCTTCGCGCGCGCTGTTCAGTCGGTCGCGCCGGAAGCCACCGAGGGACCGATTTCGATTCTCGAAGCCCGCCGCGCCATCGTCTCGGCTTTCATCGAGGCGGGCATCTGCGCGTTTCTCTCCATCGGCATCATTCTCTGGATCACGCTGCGCCGGATCGGCGACGTGTTGCTGACGCTGGTGCCGCTGCTGTTGGCCGGCGTCGTCACGCTCGAGATTTGCGTGCTGGTCGATCTGCCGCTGAATTTCGCCAACATCATCGCGCTGCCATTGCTCCTGGGCGTCGGCGTCGCGTTCAAGATCTATTACATCATGGCGTGGCGCGAAGGGCAGACCAACCTGCTGCAGTCGGTGCTGACGCGGGCGGTGACGTTCAGCGCCTGCACCACGGCGACGGCCTTCGGCAGCCTGTGGTTCTCCAGCCATCCCGGAACGTCCAGCATGGGCAAGCTGCTGGCGATCTCGCTGTTGACCACGATGGCTGCCGCGGCGCTGTTCCAGCCGGTGCTGATGGGCAAGCCGCGCGAGCAAAAGCCCGAGCTCGAAAAGGCGTGACGATCAATCGCGCGGCATTCGTGCCGCGCGACAATCACTGTTTGTGACAGTTTGCCGTTTATGACGGTTGGATGATTACTGCCGCGCTGAATTGAGCCGGAGCGGCAATTCCGACTTGTGCGCGGGCGCCATCATCGTCGGCGGACGTTTCACCGCCGTGTTGGGATTGATCGACGGATCGAGCATGCTGTAGGCGGAGTCCGGCAGGCGCGTCCAATATTGGTTCTTGCCGAGCATTTCGATGCCGAGATAGCCGCGCACGATCAGCGTTTGGCCGTCCGGCGTCACTTTCAGCGTCGCCTTGTAAACCTTGCCGTCGCGCGGATCGAGGATGGTGCCGCCGCCGTATTTGTCGGCTTCTTCCTGCTGCATGCCGCGGATAATTTCGAGGCCGAGCCAGGGATGATTGAAGCGGTCGTCCTTGCACTGATCGCAGACGACATTCGGGTTCTGGCCGGGCTTCACGAACATCTTGGCGATGATGCCGGCATAGATGCCGTCGTGAGTGCTGATCAGAAACCAGCCCGTGGGCTGCTTGGTATCGTCATCGACAGCTTGCCACAGGCCAATCGGCGATACGTCGGCGCTTGAGGCGGGGCCTGAGACGACGACTGGGGCGATCAGCGGCAACACCGCCGCAAGGGCCATCACAAATCTCACGCGCATCGTCCGAACTCCGAAGCTTAAGGGTGCCTCACGCAACTGCGCCGACGACCCGAAAATCGCGCAAAGGACATAGACGCCGGATCAATGGCACGCAATGGGCTAGCGCGCGGTGGTCTACGCCGCGGGGCCGATTATTCCAGCGCTTCGCATTTGACACGGGTCAATAGAGCGGCAGAAAGTTGATCTAATTGCGGACGAACAAGAGGGCGGCTGGTAACATCCTGCCGCTCGATCGGGGAACCAGGTGGGTAGTCACGTGAAAATCAAGGTCATCGAGCCTATCGCGGTCAGTCTGCCGATGAAGAAGCCGGTGCAGATGGCCGGCGAAACCGTGGCGCGGGCCGATAACGTCCTTGTGCGCATCGAAGCCGAAGCCGGCGTGGTGGGCTGGGGCGAGGCGGCTTCGGCGCCGACCATGACCGGGGAAACCACAGCCAGCACGATGGCTGCCGTGGCGCATATGACGCCGGTGCTGCTCAATCGCTCCGCCGATGATTTCACCGGCGCGTCCGCGGCGATGGACAGAGCGATGTACGGCAATAGCGGCGCCAAGGCCGCCATCGAGATCGCGTTGCACGATCTTGTCGGCCGCGCCACCGGCCGGCCGCTTCACGCACTGTTCGGCGCGCTCCAACGCCAGCTTATGCCGGTGCTGGCTGTCGTCGGCTCCGACGACGCGGCTGCCGATTTGCACGAGGCGCAAGCGCGCTACGCCGAAGGCTACCGCGCCTTCAAGATCAAGGTCGGATTAGCTTCGCCCGAGGCCGACGCCGAACGCACGCGCGTCGTCTGCGCGGCGCTCAAGGCGCACAGCAGAGAACATGGCGGCAAAGAATTTGGCGGCGAATGCCTGGTCTCGTCCGACGCCAATCAGGGTTACAGCACCGATGCCGCGCTGCGCTACGTGCAAGCGGTCGCCGATTGCGGGCTCGACTTCTTCGAGCAGCCGGTCGCGGCGCACGATCTCGGCGGCATGGCGCGCATCGCCGCCGCCGCGCCCGGCATTTGGATCGGCGCCGACGAAGGCATTCATTCGGCAGCCGACATCGCGCGCCACCATGACCTCAAGGCCGCGCGCGGCGCGAGCCTCAAGGCGATCAAGCTCGGCGGCCTGCGCCCTCTGTTCGAAGCGGGCCGGCTGTGCGACCGGCTCGGCATGCGCATCAACATCTCCTGCAAGACCGGCGAATCGAGTGTTGCCTCGGCTGCCGCGGCGCATATCGCCGCGGTCGTGCCCGCGCTCGCCTGGGGGCTGACCGTGACCAGTCCCGGTCTCGCCGAGGATGTCGTCACAGCGCCGCTGTGCGTCGAGAACGGTCACGTCGCGGTGCCGGACGGCCCCGGGCTCGGCGTCGAGGTTGACGAGCGCCGCGTGCGGCGCCGTCAGCAGGACTTCAAGCGCGTCGCCTGAGCCGCAATGACCGCGCCTATCCTGGCTCTCGATAAAATCTCGAAGCGGTTCGGGGCCATCGTCATTGCCGACGGCATCGATCTCGCGCTCGGCGACGGCGAAGCGCTCGGCATTATCGGGCCGAACGGCGCCGGCAAGACCACATTGTTCGCCATTATCAGCGGCACCGTGCCGCCGGATTCCGGCCGCGTGCTTTATGCCGGCAGCGACATTACGCACATGCCGCCGGCGCGGCGTTGCGCGCTCGGCGTCGGCAAATCTGTTGGCGAAAAGTCCGGCATCGGGCGATCGTTTCAGATTCCGCTGCCGTTCGGCGGCATGAGCGTGTTTGAGAATCTGGTCGTCGCTGCCGCGTTCGGCGCCAAGCGGCGCGAACGCGAAGCCTATCAAGCCTGCATGGACATTCTCGAACGCTGCGGCCTTGCCGACAAAGCCAACCGGCCGGCCGGCAGCCTGACGCTGCTCGACCGCAAGCGGCTCGAACTCGCCCGCGCGCTTGCGACTGATCCGGCGGTGTTGCTGCTCGACGAAGTCGCCGGCGGGCTGACCGAGCACGAATGTCAGGCGCTGATCGAGCTCATCCGCGACGTTCGGCGCGGCGGCGTCTCGATCATCTGGATCGAGCACGTCGTGCATGCCTTGATCGCCAGCATCGATCGTCTGCTGGTTCTGCATAACGGCGGTTTCATTGCCGACGGCGACCCGGCAGCGGTGATCAAGAGCCCGCAGGTCTCGGAAATTTATCTGGGGATCGAGGCCGATGCCTGATCCCGCGCCAGAGACGGCCACACCGCTCCTCGCCGTGCGCGGCCTCGACGCCTTTTACGGCGACATCCAGGCTTTGTTCGGCGTCTCGATGGAGATTGCCGCGGGCGAAGCCGTCGCCGTGATCGGCGCCAACGGCGCCGGCAAGAGCGCGCTCCTCAAAAGCATCGCCGGCGCTTTGCGGTCGCGCCCGGACGCGATCATTTTCGATGGCGTGCCGATGGGCGGCTTGCCGGCTTTTGCGGTTGCCGCGCGCGGCATCGCGCTGGTGCCGGAGGGCCGGGGACTGTTTCCCTCGCTGAGCATCGAGGAAAATCTTCTGATCGGCGGCCAGCTCAAGCGCGCCGGGCCATGGACCCTCGAACGTGTCTTCGAACTGTTCCCGGTCCTTGCCGAACGGCGCAAACTGCCGAGCACGGCGCTGTCTGGCGGCCAGCAGCAGATGGTCGCCGTCGGCCGCGCGCTGATGTCGAATCCGAGATTGCTGTTGTGCGACGAGATCAGCCTTGGGCTGGCGCCGATTATCGTGCGCGATATCTATACGCGCCTGCCGGCGATCCTTGCGCAAGGCACGTCGATCGTGCTGGTCGAACAGGACATCGTGCAGGCGCTCAAGGCGGCGCAGCGCGTCTATTGTTTGCAGGAAGGCCGCGTGGCGCTGTCGGGCGCGGCGCAGAACCTCACGCGCGAACAAATCGCCGCGGCTTATTTCGGGGTGTGAGGACCGTGGGGTCCGCGATAAAACTTTTCCGTCACCCTGAGGTGGCCGCGAAGCGGCCCTCGAAGGGCGACGGCCCGATCGCCTCGGCCGGCATCCTTCGAGGCTCGCTGCGCTCGCACCTCAGGATGACGGATCAGGACCGGTTTGCTTAAATGGATTGGATCAACGTCATTCTCCAAGGTGTGCTGGTCGGCGGGCTCTACGCCATGTTCGCCGCCGGCCTGTCGCTGATTTTCGGCGTCATGCGGCTGGTGAATATCGCGCACGGCGATCTCATCGTACTGGCCGCTTACATTGCGCTGGTCACCACGCAGACGCTCGGCGTCGGGCCGCTCACCGCGCTGATCGTGGTCGTGCCGGTGATGGCGCTGATCGGCTACCTGCTGCAATGGTTCGTGCTCAACCGCACGCTCGGCGACGATTTGTTGCCGCCGCTTCTGGTGACGTTCGGCCTTTCGGTGATCATCCAGAATGGATTGCTGACGCTGTTCACGGCAGACAGCGTCAAATTGCAGGCCGGCGATATCGAGGTGGCGACCATCCGGCTCACCGACGGCATTTATGTCGGCGTGCTGCCGCTGCTGCAGTTTGCCGTCGCGGTCGCGGTGATCGCCGGCCTGCAATTCGTGTTCTATCGCACGGCGCTCGGCCGCGCCTTCCGCGCCACCGCCGACAATCCCGAAGTCGCGCAACTGATGGGCCTCGATAACCGCCGCGTCTTCGCGCTCGCCATGGCGCTGTCGCTCGCGGTCGTCGCGGTCGCCGGCGTGTTTCTCGCGGTGCGTGCCAATTTCGATCCCTCGCAGGGGCCGGCGCGGCTGATCTTCGGCTTCGAGGCGGTGATCATCGGCGGGCTCGGGAGTCTCTGGGGCACGCTCGCCGGCGGGCTCATTCTTGGCGTGGCGCAAGCCATTGGCGCGCAGCTCAATCCGGGCTGGCAAATCCTTGCCGGCCACATCGCTTTTCTTATCGTTCTCGCGGTGCGGCCGCAGGGCCTGTTCCCGAAGGTGCGCACGTGAGGGACGCACATGAGGGGCGCCACATGAGCGTGCGCGTCGTCTTCGGCAGCCGCTCGAGCCGCGTCGGCCTGGCGCTCGGCGCGCTCTGCGTCTTAGCGCTCGCGGCGGCGCCGTTCTGGGGTGGGCGCGACGACTTGCAGCTTCTGTCGGAAATCTTCGCCTATGTAGCGCTGGCGAGCCTGTGGAATCTGTTGGCCGGGTATGCCGGTCTCGTCTCGGTCGGGCAGCAAGCCTATGTCGGGCTTGGCGCCTATCTGCTGTTCGGCTTCACTATTCTCGGCGGGATTTCACCATTATGGGCGATCCCGCTGGCGGGAATCATCGCCGGTATCGTCGCCATTCCGGTCGCGGCTTTGGTGTTCCGGCTGCGCGGGCATTATTTCGCCATCGGCACCTGGATCGTCGCCGAAGTGTTTCGGCTCTCCGCCTCGCAAGTGTCGCTGCTCGGCGGCGGCTCGGGCACAAGCCTGCCGTCGGCCATGGTCATCGCCATCGCACCGTCCCGGCAACTCCGCGATTTCGTCGAATACTGGATCGCGCTTGCGCTCGTGCTCGCGGTCCTTGCCGCCATCGTACTGTTGCTACGCTCGCGCTACGGGCTTGCGCTCAAGGCGATCCGCGACAGCGAAATCGCGGCGCGCTGCAGCGGCATCGACGTCACGCGCGTCAAATTGCTGGTCTACATCGTTACCGCGTTCGGCACCGCCATGGTCGGCGCGCTCATCTTCCTGCAGAAGCTGCGTATCTCGCCCGACTCAGCCTTCAGCGTCAACGACTGGACCGCCTTTGTCATCTTCATCACCGTGATCGGCGGCATCGGGCGGATCGAGGGGCCGATCGTCGGCACCATCGTTTTCTTCCTGTTGCGCCAGACGCTGGCCGATCTGGGCACGCTCTATCTCATGATGCTCGGCCTGGTGGCGATCCTCACCATGCTCGCGGCGCCGAAGGGCCTATGGGGGCTGATTGTCGCGCGTTTCGGCTGGCAGGTTTTTCCGCTTGAACGCAAGGTGGTATTTGAGGAACTTACCCCCGCGCCGGAGTAAACCGTCCGCGGGAGCCGGCAGGGCCGCAAGGGAGAAACGAACCAATGGCGAACAAGATCATCATTAGCTGCGCGATCACCGGCTCGATCCATACGCCGACCATGTCGGACGCGCTGCCGATCACGCCGGACCAGATCGCGGAGCAGGCGATCGATGCCGCCAAAGCGGGCGCCGCGATCCTGCATCTGCACGCGCGCGATCCGAAGGACGGCCGGCCGTCGGCCGACGCCAATGTGTTCATGCAATTTTTGCCGCGCATCAAGCAGGCGACCGACGCGGTGGTGAACATCACCACCGGAGGTGCTGTGACCATGACGGTCGAGCAGCGCATCTCGGCGGCGAATACGCTGTCGCCGGAAATGTGCTCGATGAATATGGGCTCGATGAATTTCGCGCTCTATCCGATGATGAGCCGCTTCAAGGAATGGAAATACGATTGGGAGAAGGACTATCTCGCCAATTCCGACGGCTACATTTTCCCCAACACGTTTCGCGACATCGAGAAGGTCTACAAGACGCTCGGCGAAGGCCACGGCGTGAAATTCGAGCATGAGTGCTACGACACCGGCCACCTCTACAATCTTGCGCATCTGGTCGATCGCGGCATGTTCAAGCCGCCGGTGTTCCTGCAGCTCATCTTCGGCATTCTCGGCGGTATCGGCGCCGATCTCGACAATCTGATGTTCATGAAGCGCACGGCCGACAAGCTGTTCGGCAAGGACTATCTGTGGTCCGTGCTCGCCGGCGGCCGGCATCAGATGAATTTCTGCACCACGGCCGCGATGATGGGCGGCAATGTGCGCGTCGGCCTGGAAGACTCGCTCTATATCGGCCCCGGCAAGCTCGCCAAGAGCAACGCCGAGCAGGTCGCCAAGATCCGCCGCATCGTCGAGGATCTCGGCTACCAGATCGCGACGCCGGCCGAGGCGCGGGCGACTTTGGGACTTAAAGGCGCCGACCGCGTGAAGTTTTAGAGCGCACGAGAGCATGTCCGTGCCGCGTCGCCCATTCACCCGCTCATTCCCGCGCAAGCGGGAATCCAGGATCTGGGTCCCTGCCTTCGTGGGGACGAGCGGGTTTGTTGGATCGCCGCCGCCGCCATGAACGCCATCGATCTGAAAAATCGCACGGCAATCGTCACGGGCGGAGCGCGAGGCATCGGCTTTGCCATCGCGCAAAGGATGCTGGCGTCGGGCGCCGCGGTGGCGTTGTGGGACGTCGACGCGGCGGCGCTCGATAAAGCCGCCGCGGCGCTGAAGAGCGGCGGGCGCGTTCATACCGCGATCGCCGACGTCACCGATCAAGCCTCGATCGCCCGCGCCACCGACGCGTTCGTTCGCGACGCCGGCAAGATCGATATCCTGATCAACAATGCCGGCATCACCGGCGGCAACGCGCCGACGTGGGAGCTCGAACCCGATGTCTGGCGGCGCGTGGTCGAGGTCAATCTCATAGCGCCCTATCTGACCTGCCGCGCCATCGTGCCGCACATGATCGCGAAAGCCTACGGCCGCATCGTCAATATTGCGTCCATCGCCGGCAAGGACGGCAATCCGAACGCCTCGCATTATTCGGCGTCGAAAGCGGGCCTGATCGGTCTGACCAAGTCGCTCGCCAAGGAACTGGCGACCAAGGGCGTGCTGGTGAACTGCGTCACGCCGGCGGCGGCGAAGACCGATCTGTTCGATCAGATGACGCCAGCGCAGATCGATTACATGCTGTCGAAAATCCCGATGAACCGCTTTCTCGCCGTCGACGAATTGGCGGCGATGGTGGCATGGCTGTCGTCGGAGGAGTGTTCGTTCTCGACCGGCGCGGTGTTCGATATTTCGGGCGGGCGGGCGGTTTATTGAGCCTCCTGATGATTTGGAAATCATCTCGCCTGTGGCAATGCCTTATAAGGGATGAAATGCGATGGCGCGGAGGTCAAATGTTAGCGACTTCTTCGAATAGCCAGTGGCAATTGTAAATATTATCGTTAGATTCCCTACTGACGATCCTGAATCGTCTTTTCAAGCGAGGAAGAGGAAACCGTGGCACAAGCCGCAAGTCTTCAGAAGCTGCACGCCACAACAGCTCCGGCTCACAAGGTAATCTATCTCGCGTGTCCCTATACTGATCCGGACCCGGCCGTTCGGAAAGCAAGGTTTGATGTAGCAACCGCCGTCGCTGCCGATCTGATCCGAGTCGGTCATATTGTCTACAGCCCTATTACGATGACCCATCCGATTGACATGGTGCTGGCGGGGGCATCAAACACTCTGGGCTCAGACTATTGGGTGGCTTTCGACGAAGCCTTCATGGAAATGTGCTCGGAAATGGTTGTGATCCGACTTGAGGGATGGCAGCGGAGCAACGGCATTCGGCGGGAGATTGCCTACTTCACTGATCGCAAGAAGCCGATCCGATATATGGACCCACCCAATTCCATATCGTCCCGTCAGTAGGAAGCCATGTGAGCCAGGCAGCGCTTCCGAGAAGCAAAACTGCAATCGACCCAAGCCTTCTGCACATGGTGTAATGCTTAGCTTTGTCTTCGCGATACAGATATAGGCCAAGAACTACGAATAAGGTGGTCCCGATTATTCGCTCACTAAGTCCGGGCACGTTCAACCAATGCAAAGCCCGATCATTCAAAATAAACAAAGCCCAGAAATAAATACCCCACACAATCGTAATTATTGGTCCGCGATTAACATCGGCGCTGTCTTTGAGACCGCCAATATAAACACCTCTGATGGTTTGCTGCGGCCCCTCTGGAATCCCGTAATAATATTTTGACTTCCAGTCGTAAACGGTCAGCAAGTCCCATATTGCATAGAGGGTGTAAATCAGTGCGTGAATAAACAGCCACCAAACTAAAAGCTTAGAAGTCATCAACAAAAACATGTAGATAAACACTAGCAATATATCGATGGCAAAACGCCAAAAGTTTCGAAGTGGTCTTTGCGAGATCGAGAATAAGTACCCGTCCCAGCTAAGTACCGTTGCCGTCACTGCGGCGATGAGAATCAACAGCTGTTGCCACTCCGCCATGCAGGGCCAGCGACCGTGCTCAACCCATTGCATCCGCGCCAACGTGGTCGCTGCACCGACGCTGATCGCCACAGCGAATAGACGCCTGATCAGGTCGTCCCGAATCTTCGCGCGAACATCTTCTGAGTGCGGCGGTGACGCCCCGTTCGTATCGGTCATGGTGCACCCCAGCAATTGCAGAAGCCGCAGCGTACTACCGCTTGGGGTTGATTTCTATGCTTTGTAAGCTTCGCGCGCTCGTGCCCCCATTCCTCGATTTCTGATAGCGCCAATACCGGGCGCTTGTCGGGCCGCCGGACTTTACTGGCTTGGAGAATCCGTGATCGCGCATGTGGCGATAAATCCACACATCGCTACAACTATAGCGCTCGCGAATCTGGCCGCTGGTCAGAAAGCGACATCGTCGGAAACCTGGATTCGATGCGGAACGGCCGAGCCGTAGCTCGCGGCGGTGCGCGCGGCCCGCCTTCGCTGCGCTTCGGCGCGGCAGCCTTCACGCGCTGCGCGAGCGAAGGCTGGTGGGCGGTACAGGGATCGAACCTGTGACCCCTTCCATGTCAAGGAAGTGCTCTTCCGCTGAGCTAACCGCCCGAGCCAGTGCTAAAGGGACATGATCTTTTCGGAAAACCGGTTTCCACCCTCGGATCAAGTCCGAGGGCAGGCTTTTCCGGATCATGTCCGGGCAGGGGTTTACCGTCGCGCCGCCTGCGGGGTCAAGCCCGCAGACGGTGCGTGGATAAAAGCATCGCCAAATAGCTTAAGAGTCTCGCTGCGTTAGCCGTTCAGGCTTAGCTCTTCTTGGGAGCCGCCGGGGGGATCACGTCCGAGACGCACTTCTTGGTGAAGCTCGCGGCTGCGGCGCCGGCGAGCTTCGCGGCCTTGGCGGCGTCCTTGCAGCATTTCCCGGCGGAGCTCTTGAGCGCCGCGCCGTGGAGGTTCTTCGGGCCGATCGTGCTTTGGCAGGTGGCGCCTGCGGCGTCGGCCGGACCGCCGGCGACAGGCGCCGCGGCCGGAGCGGCGGCAGGGGCCGGGGCGGCCGGCGCAGGCGGAGTTGCAGTCTGCGCCATTGCGGCGCTTACGATGCAAAAAGAGGCAGCGATAATCGCGATCGTCTTCATGTCTCGCTCCAGGGAATGTTTGGTTGAGGTCTTAAAGATCGTGCGAGGTCTCACGCTTTACTTGGACAATCCGTTACGCATTGTGCGATTGCAGCGTGCCGTTCGGGCTCGCCTTGTCAACAAGCTCAGGCAAATATTGCGCCAGAATCTTCAGGGTCGCATCGACCGGCAGGCCGAGACTGCGCGCGAAGTCCTGCACCTGCGAGTTGCCGAGGACCGCCTTGAGCTGGTCCTCGGTGATCGGCATGTTGCCGCCTGGGCCGAGCCAGGATTGCACCTGCGGCCCGAGCCCGCCCTTCTGCAGCGCAGCGACCAGCCCGTTGATGTCGTGATACTGGGTCTTTTCCAGAACGGCATTGATCAGCGCCGGCATGGCGGCCGATTGCAGCGAGCCCAAAACGCCGGACAGCGTGTCACCCAAACCGAGATTGCTGAACAAACCCATGGAAATGCCCCTCCGTGCAATAAAACAACGCCGCCCCGGCGTCTTAATGGACGCCAGAGTAGCCTAATCGAACCTTGCCGCCCGCACCAGAGGCACGCGTCATAGCTTTAGCTAGGCTCGCGATCGCTTTCAGTCAGGGCTTATTTGTGCAGCAGATCGGCGGGGACTTTGCCGCCGTTCTCCGCCAGCTTCTGCATCACTTGCGCATGCAGCCAGACATTCATCGCCGCCGAATTGTTGGTGTCGCCGGTATAGTGCAGTTCCTGCGCCAGCGTCTTGCGCGCGGCAAGGCTCGAGTCGATGTTCAACAGCTTCATGAGGTCGACGATCGAGGTGCGCCAATCGAGGTGCTCCTTGCTCGCGGCCGCAAGCTTGGTGAGAACGGCATCGACGTCGACGGGGCTGCTCGGCTTCGGCGGCATCCCGGCGGGGGCGGACGGCGAAGCAGACGATGGTGAAGCTGGCGCGGCTTGCGCCGAAGTCGTTACGCCGGCGTGATGGAAAATCGCCGACACGATGCTACCGAGTATGCTCATTGACGCCTCCTCTACGGATTGTCCGGGTACGCCGCACCTTATCGGCGTGTGGCAGACAGGTTACCAATCGAACGACGAAAGAGCGGTGACAGCGCAAGTCATCATCAGCGTATGTGATCATGCTTTTGCCGCGGGCTCGCGCGCCAACAGGCCGTAGCCTGCGAATGCGACGAGCGCGAGCGAGATCAGAGCATTATAGCCCGCAAGCGAGATGCCGAGAAAGCGCCATGCCGCCTCGTCGCAGCGTGGAACATGGATGGTCTGCAACTGGCTCAAAAGCCCGCCGCCGGCTTTGAAATCGGTCACCGGCCCGGTGCAATCGGGGGGACCTGCCCACCAGTGCCATTCGATGCCGGCGTGATAGGTCGACAATGCCACATTGAACAGGACCGCGGCGATGATGGCGATGAAGCCGACCATGATCAGCTTGCGCGGCGCGCCGACGAAGGCGGCGATCGCCACCAACAGCGAAAGCGGAATGACGACGTGATAGGGGATGCGCTCTTCGAGGCAGAGCGGGCACGGCTGGTATTTGAGGACATATTCGAAGAACCAGGCGCCGGCGAGCGTGCCGAGGCCGAGCGCAAAGACCGCGAGCGCGGCCGCGCCGGCCGGCTCCCCGTAAAGCCGATTGATCCAACTTTGCTTCATCACTGTGTTCTCGCCACACTGTGTTCCCGGAATGCGGCGGCCCTTGAACGCGGAAGCCTTGAAATGAATCGGCCGCCCAAGGTCAGTTGAATATGCCCGCCCCACCAGCGGCAATTTGCCGATAGTTGGGGCGGAAGCAAGGCCGCCTTGACGCGCGGCGAACACAGGTTTGTGCGGATGCAGGCCCCGGCGATGGATGTGAGGCATTTGGATAGACCGAGACGTCGGATAGACTGACACATCGGATAGACTTAGACGTCGGATAGACGTGGGCCGCGGCCGAATATATAGAAAGCGTCCGATGCCCGTGTGGCGGAACTGGTAGACGCACACGACTCAAAATCGTGCGCCGCAAGGCATGGGGGTTCGATTCCCTCCACGGGCACCATGCGTTTGTTCGCGTTTGTTCGCCGCAGTTCGCGACAGACTAATCTCTCAGAAATTTCAATGGCTTGAGTCCGCTCAATGTTGTGCACGATCGCGGTCGGTCGTTGGCAGCCGGAAAATCTGTTGGTATCGCTGTTGGTATCGAAACAGTTTTTGAAGCCGGTACCAACACATGCTCAACGACCTTCGCATCCGTCAGTCGAAGCCGCGTGATCGCGACTACAAGCTTGCCGACTACAATGGACTTCATCTGCTGGTTCGGCCGACCGGCAGCAAGCTCTGGCGGCTGTCATTTCGATATGCAGGAAAGCAAAAGCTGCTTGCGCTGGGGGCTTACCCGACCGTCACCCTTGTCGAAGCACGTGAGGCCCGCGATGCGAACCGCAAGCTGATCGCCAACGGTACCGATCCGAGCGTGCAGCGTCGGCTTGGGAAGATCGCCGCTGCCGCTGGCGGCAACACATTCCGCGAAGTCGCAGAAGAGCTGCTCGCCAAGCAGGCTCGGGAGGGCCGGGCGGAGATGACGACGAAGAAGAACCGCTGGCTGCTTGAGCCGGCGTTCGAGACGTTCGGAGATCGACCCATCGGCGAAATCACTGCACCCGAACTCCTGCACGCCTTGCGAAAGTTCGAGCAACGCGAGCGCTACGAAAGCGCTCGACGGTTACGGACCGTTGCCGGCATGGTCTTCCGCTACGCGATTGCGACCGGACGTGCCACTCGCGACGTCTCGCTCGATTTGCGTGGTGCACTGACGACGCCGAAGGTGCGGCATCGCCCCGCCATCACGGAACCGAAGAAGGTCGGCGGGCTGCTGCGGGCTATTGATGGTTACACTGGCCACCCGACGACACGGATGGCGCTACAGCTATCGGCGCTGCTTTTTGTGCGGCCGGGCGAAATCCGTCACGCTCGCTGGCGTGAGTTCGATCTGGGCCTGGCCGTTTGGAACATTCCGGCCGAGACCATGAAAATGGATCGCCCGCATCGTGTCCCGCTGGCACGGCAAGCGGTGAACGTCATTCGGCAGCTTGAGAAGATCACCGGGCAGGGCGAGTTCTTGTTTCCGGCGACAACCTCGGTGCGGCGGCCGATGAGCGAGAATACCCTTAATGTCGCCCTCCGCCGCCTCGGTTACACTAAGGACGAGGTTACTGCGCACGGCTTTCGTACAACCGCCTCATCGCTCCTCAATGAGATGGGTCGCTGGAACCGGGATGCGATCGAACGGCAATTGGCCCACCAGGAACAGGACGAGGTCCGAAACGCCTACATGCATGCTGCCGAGTTTTGGGCTGAGCGCGTAGAGATGATGCAGGCGTGGGCTGATTATCTCGATCAGCTTCGGCTGGGCGCCGACGTTATTCCGCTCGCATTGGCGCGTCTGAGCAGGAACTGAGTTGGAGTAGGCCCGATGGCCAAGAAACGTCCAAGCGCAGAGGCTCGCCTACGTATAAGGGTTGAGGCGCTTAAGCAAGGCGGCCCTCGGTGGCGCTACAAATGCCGCCCCTTTATTGCTCCCGGCCTCTCCGGTAGGAACGCGGAAGATCTGAGTGATCCCGATGTTTGGTGCTTGATGGCTCGCAATGCTCTCAAGCTCAGCGACACGGATCAAAGATTGAAATCAGCATTCACCACACTGAACCTGGACCCTAACGATCCAAGGGACTGGCGAGAATTGGTCGAGGTACTGGCGCCGGCCTTTTTCATTGAACGGAAGAAGGCGGGCAGACACAAGGAATGGACGTCAGCGCGTAAACTGGAACTTCTGAACGCGGTCGATGCCAAGCAACGGCGCAATTCAAGACTCTCTGACGAACAAGCCTGTAAGCAGCTCGCTGAGGCAAAAGACAGCCCGCCTTACTTCGGCAAGGCCAAGACTGACGGTCTACTCAAGCAGCTTCAATTCGTACGAGCGGAAACAGGCCGCCACAGCGCCAGAAGATCGAAAAGATCGAACTAACTGATGCGCTCGATTTGAGTCCTTCCATTTTCATCGATGCCGGTGTGTCGGACAGCACGACACAATAAGACATCCCTATTTTGTCGCCGATTTTTCAAGGGTTAAGCACTGGAAGAAATCGGGCGCACCTATTTGGTCGTACTGGTTGGTGCCACCTCAGTCCGTGACGGCGCGCGCAAGTGCGCTTCACGGACAGAGGATAATATGAGCACACCGATCGCCTATACTGTCAAAGAAGCCTGCGCGGCCTCCCGCACCGGGAAGACGACGCTCTACGGCGCAATCCGCCGTGGAGATTTGGTCGCCCGCAAGCTCGGAAAAAAGACCCTGCTCCTGGAGGACGATCTGCGGCGCTGGATCGAACAGTTGCCGACGATCAGCGACCTCAAATGAAAATGAGCCCCGGCAACGTGTGACGGCGCATCGCCGGCGCATGTCGAAAATCCCAACCTAAAAAGAAGGAATGCCCGATCATGCGCAATGTACCGCATTTCCAAGAACACGCCGAGCCTGTCGCTGATCAGAACGTAGCCGCATTCACCAACCGTAAGCTCGCAGTTTTCGCGCAGAATTGTCGCGCCTTTGCGGATCGCGTCGCGGTCGGCCAGCTCCGCTTAGTCGACGCCGCCGACATGTTGCAAAGCGCGGCGGAACTCTCCGGCCTCTGCGAGATGCTCGGCGATGATGTTGTACAGCGCACGATGGCGGACGCCTTCGGCCTCCGTCACGCTTCGTAGGAGGGGAGAAGCTGATGTTCGACATGAGCAACAAGCATCTCACGAATGCCTCCCCGGGCGACAACCGGTCGCTCGACGCACAAATCATCCGGTTGGATCGGGAACGCGAACTCGGCCTCGAAGTGCTGTGCCTCGCCGATGTGACGCCAAAGCCGATTGATTGGCTGTGGCCGAACTGGCTTGCGCGCGGAAAGGTGCACGTGCTCGCTGGCGAGGGCGGACGCGGCAAAAGCACCATCCTCTGCGACATCGCCTCACGCACCACACGCGGCGAGTCGTGGCCGGACGGTTCCGCGAATGCCGGGTGCGGCAGCGTGATCATCCTCGCGGCAGAGGATGACGTTGAGGACACGCTCGCGCCGCGACTGCTGGCTGTCGGCGCGAACATGGAGCGGATTTTTACCATCCGCGCCGCTCGCGATCCCGGCCGAGCTCGACGAGCCTTCAATTTGCAGACCGACATAGCCCGCTTGGAGGCATTGATACGTGAAAAGGGTGACGTGCGGATGGTCATCCTCGACCCGATCTCGTCTTACTTGGGCAAGGTGGACTCGCACAAGAATGCAGAAGTGCGAACCGTGCTGGAGCCGCTTGGGGACCTTGCCGCTCGACTCCATGTAGCCGTGATTTGCAACAATCACTTCTCCAAAGGAGGGGGCAACGCCAACAGCCGGATCATCGGCTCGGTGGCCTTCGTAAATCAGGCTCGCGCAGCGTTCATCGTGACGCCGGACGTAGATGATGACACGCGCCTCTTGCTCATCCCCTCCAAGATGAACATCGCCCCCATCAGTCACGGGCTTGCCTATCGGCTGGAGGGGTTCGAATTGGAGGTGGACGGCAACACGATCGTCACCTCCCGCGTAGCCTGGGAGTTGGCCCCCGTCATGATCACGGCCGACCAGGCGCTCGCAGCATGCTCGGCCGCAGCCGAAGGCAAGTCGGTGCGGTCGGAAGCGGAGATTTTCTTGCGCGAGACGCTGGCCAATGGCTCTGTCTCGCAGAAAGACGTCAAGGACGCAGCGGAGGGAGTCGGCTTGGCGTGGGCTACCGTGCGGCGCGCGAAGAAACAGCTGGGGGTCAAGACGCAGCGGGTCTCGATCGGTACAGATGGGAGCGGACGTTGGGTCTGGTCGCTGGCTGCCGCAACGTGCTCAGCCGACGTGCAAGATGCTCGCGTGTAAGTGTGAGCACCTTGCGTAAATATGAGCACCTTGCATACGGAGAAAGTGCGCGAGTAGACTGTAAATCTTCAAGAGATTTCTGGAAAACGGAGAAACGATGGGCGGCCTAGGATCAGGGCGGCGCGGCGGTTGGGGGCGCGAGAAGGTGGAAGATTCGCGATCCATCGACGTGAACGAGCTTCATCAGGCGGGCCGCCTACGCTCCGGCTGGCGGGGTACTTTGCAGTGGATGAGGAACGGAGAAAAGATTGGCTCCGTCGCGGTGCGTGCCGAGCGGGATCAGCTCTATCTCGACTATCGTGTTCGCATTGGCGGAGGCGGCGAGTGGGAAGATGTGGTGCAGACTGTACATCTCGTTCGCATCCCGTGCCGCTACGGCAGGGAGAGGACCTATTTTCTCTGTCCCGGGAGATTGGGTAGCGCCTGCGGTCGGCGTGCGGGGAAGCTTTACGGAGCAGGCCGGTATTTTCTCTGCCGGCATTGCGCCAAGCTGACCTATGCGAGCCAGTGTGAGGACACTGGGATGCGTTTGAGGCGCAAGGCGCGTAAAGTTCTCGGGCACCTGGATGGCGATACGTCTGATTGGATCTCCGTTCAGAGGCGGAAGGGGATGTGGCATCAAACCTTTGAGAGGCTTCGGCGCAAGGCGTTCGACTTGGAAATGGACGCTGAACAGCTTTTTGACGCCCGACTTGCCCGTATCAGAAGACTATGATCGAAAGCACAGTCCCAGTTCTTTGGTGTGACGACGGCTACGGCGGCAACATCACCAGCCGCGTAAGCGTAACCGCTACTCGTGCTCGATCGCTCGATCTTCTCGCAGATCGCCTAGAAATTCCGATCCTGGCCTCACGCCGCTGATCAAGAGGCGATCGCGTGCGCGGGTCGCGGCCACGTAAAGCAGTTGCCGCTCCGTCGCGTAGACCTCATCAAGCTCCATTTCGTCGGAGACATCGGCGATGCGCTGCTGAGCGGGGATGACCTGCTCGTCGCAGGCCATCACGGCCACGGCACGAAACTCCAGACCCTTGGCGAAGTGCATTGTGCCGAGGGCGATACGGCCGGCGTCGCCGTCGCTTCGGCCGGTTAGCTCGGTAGCCTCTAGCCCAGACTTTGTAGCGGCGGCGCGAGCGCGTGGCAGTTCGTTTCGCGAGCGCACGAACAGGCCGATCGCGGCCGGTTCAATGCCGTCCGCGCGGGCGGCCTGGATGAAGGCTGCGACCTTCTCCGCCTCCTCCGCCTCGCTTGCTGCAATTAGTACCTCGGGCGGCGGGCCATTGAAGACCGAGACGGTTGCCGTGCGATCGTCTTCGAGCCCGTCCACATCGCGAATGCTCGGCGGCAGCAGACGGTCGGCGACGAGCCTGATCTGGTGCGACGTGCGGTAGTTCACTCGCAGCGTAAATGAGCGCCCGCGCACGTCGATGCCGAGCCCCTTCCAAGAGAATGGGGGCTGGAAGATGCGCTGGCCGAGATCGCCGGCGAAGAACAGGGCGTCAGGCCCGGACGGCGCAATAGCGGCGAGGAAGCGCAATTCCGGCACCCCGAGGTCTTGCGCCTCATCTACGACTATATGTGAGAACGGCTTGGCCTCGCGCTCGGCATAGTGCGCTGTGAGCTTGGCGAACAGGGCGGCCGGCGTGGTCAGGCGGCGCTCGGCAAGCGCGCGGCGGATGTTTTCAAAGACCGGCCATAGGTTCTCGCGCTGGCGGGCGCCAACCCGGGTGCGTCGGCCCATTCGCGGCACCGCGGCATATTGGTCCACATCGACGATCTGCCAGGCGTCGGCGACGTTGGTCCATTCCGAAAGCACGAACTGCGCTGAGAGGTTGTCGAGGCCGGCGGCGGCGCGCGCCTTCTCGACCAGGCTGCGGATGATGTCGCGGGCGGCGAGATGCGCCTTTTGGCCGAAGGCAAGCTGGTGCAATTCCGAAGCGATCCCGAGGAACGACGCCACAGCGACTCGGTCGAGCAGATGGGCCTCCGGTCCAGCGAGGACGCTGATTTTCGGTTGCAACGCATTCGCTAGGGGATCGGAGAAGGTCGTCAGCAGCACGCGAGCGTCGGGCGACTGCCGCAGGTGATGCATGGCGCGATGGAGCGCGACCACGGTTTTGCCGGTTCCGGCCGAGCCGGCGACGCGCGCCGCGCCAGAAAAGCTGCGCTCAACAATCTCGCGCTGTGCGGGGTGCAGGAAAACCGCCCACTTCTCCCAGGGATATTCCAGAGCAGCTTCAAGTTCAGCGACATTTTCGACCACACGGAAGCGACGCAGCGTATCTGGATGCGCGAGCGGGCTTGCCCCCGGTACGGGCGGCGCCGGCCGGTTGAGCACGTCGGAAGAAACGTATTGCAGGAGCGCCTCGGCCGCTTCGGCCGGCAGGTGGTCCGCTAGGGCGAGGAAGCCGTCGTCGTCGGCCGCCAGCACGTCGGCGATCCAATCCTCCGGCACACCGACCGAGAGGAGATCGTCGCGGCCAAGCTTGGCGAACAATGGCGCTCCCGCCGGCGCGGCCGGCGCCAGCGGGACCTCAATCGGCTGGCCGAATTCGAACACGTGCTGGGCGGGCAGCCTGGTCGTCACCTCCTCGACTCGCTCGCGGATTTCGACGATCTGCAAGGCGCCGGTCTTTGGATGCGTCTCGATCCGGCGGTGCTCGGCCCAGCGATAAGCGTCATCGTGGTGTCCTACGTAGGCCAGCAGCACGCTCGCCCCGGTCTTGTGGACGATGATGCGGATATCGCGGCTTACCCTGACCGACCAGAAATTTGGGTCCTTGGAGTTGTCGATCCGATGGAACTGGAGGCCCGGGCGATCCGGCTCGATTTGAAGGTCGAAGACGGTCAGCTTCACCTGCTTCTGCTCGTCGCTTGCGAGGCGGTCGAGTGCGGCAGTGAAGGTATAGGCGAGGATGGTCGGCATTCAGATGCTAGCACCGGCTTACTTTGGCGCGATATCATTCGCGAGACGAGGACAGAAAATCCTTCAACGTCCGCCCGGATTTCTCATCTTTCCAAAGGGAGGGGCCGCTCGCATTACCGTCCTTCACAACGCCTGCGGCTTGGCTGCTGCTATTGAACCGATGCTCTCGGGCAAAGCGAAATAGTTCCGAATCGACATCCGGCACCAGAACCCCCTTTCGCACAAGCTCGTCACGAAGCGACCGGTCTCGCTTGATCTTGGGCGAACCGTTGCGCATCGCCGTCGAACCTGTCTGCACAGAAAAGCTGCCATCCGGCATCGGCACTCCAAACGCTTGCGCCTTCTCCGGACGGAAAACGAACGTCGGCGCGGTGGGCCAGCCGTTAGACGGAGTCAAGTTCACGTTGCGATCCTCGATGTTCGGGCGGGGAAACGAATGGTCGCTGCGTTTGTGTAGCCGTCGTGAGGCGTTGCTACGCAACGGTTAAATCCGCTGTGAAGCGACCCTTCTTCGCTTTCTTCCGGCAGCGTGGAGCATTCTCCTATTTGCTCCGCTACTGCTCGGACAACCTCAGGCTCCAGCGTTGCAAAAGTCACACCGCCTTTGTGACGGTACGGCACCGGGTGTTCGAGGTTGCGGACGTTAGCCAGCACCCAGGGATACAACCACTTTTGTTGCAACACCTTTGGCAACTCCCCTTCGGGCACCGCATGGCGATGATAGTGGTCCATGTATTCGTCAGGGGACAATGGAGGCAAACTGTCGACGATCTGAGCGACGCCGACCACTGTGCCGCTGCCAGCGCGAACGAGACAGATCGGGCCGCGAATGGTCGTCGGCCGCGATCTCATCTCCCAGTCCTTCCGGTGACTCAGAATTAGAGTAATCCAGGGTTCGCGAATCAATAGCGCCCGGTCTGAAATAGGCATGCCTAAACCCCAAACACTTTCAGCACCTCATCGCCGAAGTGATTGATTACCTTGACGGCGATCCGTCCCGTCTCCGGCCGCGGGAAGGGGCGCGAGGTGTCGGAATAAAGGCTTTGCCACGCATCCTCGTCGATCTCCGCCTTCAGCGCTGCCTTGAGCGAGCCATATGGATCGTTGGCGCCGAGGAAATAGGCGTGGCGGACGAAGAAGCTTTCCTCGTTGTAATCGGTATCGATGAACCAGCAGGCGATGCCGCCTGTGTCGTCGGAGCGGATGTCACCGGTTGCCGGATCGAACACGTCAATGCCGTTCACCTTGACCCTGATCTGCCCATCCGGCTGTTCCAGGATGTCGATGTCAGGCTCGCCGAACACGACGAAGAGGTTGCCTTTCCCGGTGTTCTTGAGGTCGCCGGCCATGTGCAGATCGGGGTTCATCCGCGCTTTGAGGATCGGCAGCGGCCCGAGCCGCGATAATTCACCGGCATGCGCGTCGTAGGAAAAGGCGCAGGCGATCAGCATGTCGAAGCGCGCCTCGGAAGCCTCTCGCGCGGCAGCGGTGAGATCGGCGCGGGTCACGGTGCCGAATTCCGGGCCGATAAAAATGGCGGCGCGTCGCTCGCGCCCATCCTCGGCAGTGTAGCGGCCTTCGGCGCCAATCCAGGCGCCCGGCCACGGCTCCAGCGGGGAGAATCGGATGGCGTCCTTCTTGTCCTTCTGGTGCACGCCCGCGGAGCGCAAATGCTCCAGCACCATCACACCGAAATCGGCTTCGGGCACATTCTTCGGCCCGCGCTGGAAGTCGCCGCGCTCAGCGGCGAGTTCGTCGCCGAGCGAGTCGTCGCGCGAGGTGACGACGCGGTGCGGCGACAGGCTCTCCACCGTGAAGGGCCCGGCGACGCGCACTTTGGAATTATCGGGATAGGGCTTGTCATATAGAAACTCGACATCCGCCGCCCGCGCGATCGAGGCATCGATCTGCTTCTGCCGCGCGATGCGCGCCTCCCACCAGGCGGTATGCAGGCGGATGGCCTCATGGCCGATCCAGGGATCGAACGGCTTCTCGGGCAGAGTTTCCAGCGTGTACTTGCGGCCAAGCTCTTTGTTAATCTTCGCCAGCACAGCTAAGCGTCGCTTCTCATTTGTCTCTTTGTCGCTGGCGATGACGTGCTGCTTCGCCACGGTCTCCGGCCAGGGATCGCCGGCTTCGCGCGGAACTTGCCATTCATCCCATGGCTCGTTGCGTTTGAGCCGAGCATTCAGCGCCTCGCGGAGCGGCTCCAGCTTGCGCTGCCACGTCTCCCAGATCACGTCGATCTCGGCATTGTTGGCGATCGCTTTAAGCGTGATGTGGGGCACGCGCTCATAGACGAAGCCCTGGCGAATATCCTTGGCCGTCGGCGTATCCGGCTGGATGCGACCGCTGACTTCCTGTTCCTTCTCATGTCCTTCCAGGGTGTCGGCGAGTAGGTAATAGGGATAGCGCGCACTCATTAGCCGCGTCCGGGCGAGCGCCAGCGCCACGCGCGACGTATCGATGGTTATCCAGCGCCGGCCCCATTGTTCGGCGACTGTCGCGGTCGTTCCCGAGCCACAGGTCGGATCGAGCACGAGGTCCCCCGGATCAGTGGTCATCAGAATGCATCGGTAAACGATCTTGGGCCCTGTCTGGACCACGTAAACCTTTGGGTCTGCAAAGCCCGATGTTACGGTGTCCTCCCAAATATTTGTCATCGTCGTTGCAGGGAAATCATCGAGGTACCGTACATATTCAAGCGTATTTCCAAACGCCATTAGCCGACCGGATGCTTTCAATTTCTCCATTCCCGGCTCGCCAGTCTTCCAAAAGCCGGTTTTCGGGTGGTACGTTTTACCTTTGAATGCGACAGGGAAATCACCCGGTGGACGCTGGCTTGTAAGGGGGCTGTGACGCAGTAACCGAGCTCCGTCCGGGAGGCTTTCTCGATCGTCCGTTCCTCGAACCGAAATAACTTCGCCATCCGGGAACATTGCTAAATTGTATTGCTCACTGCCACGACCGGCAGGTCCCTTTTCATAAAGCAACGCGCGATATTTGACCTTGCTTTGGTCGCGGGCAAACCAAATTATGTAATCGCAAATTCCGGCAAGAAGCTCACTTGATGCGCCGCTAGTCTTCTTGAAAACGATAAGGGAAACAAAATTTTCGTATCCGAAAACTTCGTCCATGACCGCTCGCACACGGTGAACATTCTCATCGCCAATCTGAACGAAGATTGATCCGCTCTCGGTCAGCAATTCGCGCGCCACTGTGAGCCGATCACGCAAGTATGTCAGGTACGAGTGAATGCCATCCTTCCATGTATCCCGAAACGCCTTCACCTGCTCGGGTTCGCGCGTAATGTCGGCCACTTTTCCATCTTTCACATCCCGCGACAGCGTTGATACCTGCCAATTCGAGTTAAACTTGATCCCATAGGGCGGATCGAAATAGATGCACTGCACCTTGCCGCGCAGTGCCTCGCGCTCGGCAAGCGATGCCATCACTTGCAAGCTGTCGCCCAGAATCATCCGGTTCTGCCAGTGCATGGCATGCTGGTAGAACTCTGCCCGCGCTTCCGGGTCGGTCAGGCCGTTGAAATCGGCGAACAAGTCCGGTGCATCGCTCGCCTCCTCGCGTGCGGCATCTGTCTGCCGCTTGAGATCGTCGATGATCGCCTTCGAGTGCACCTTCTCTTGGACATAGAGCATCGGCACATTGACGACGAGGTCGGACCAATCCTGCCGATCCTTGCCGCGCCAGACCAGTTGTGCATCCCCGATCTCGACCGTGCCGATTTCGGCAAGCTGCGCCGCCTGCTCCTTAGTCAGGCTGATCTTCACTCCGTTCCAGACGACCTGCGGATCGAGATCTGGATCGCGGTCGCGGGCTTCACCCTTGGGCAGCGGACGCGCGCGCAGATAGTGCTTCGGCGGACGCGGCGCCAGTTCTTCCTGCTGATCCGCAAGCGACTGCAATTCCGCGGTCGGCACATTGATGCGCCGCGCCTTATCGTGGGTGAGCGATTCGACCTTTTTTGTCTTGGGCGTTTTCGCCATTATTCCGCAGCCTCCTGCTTGGCTATGAACTTCGCCACCAGTGCAGCGTAGTTTTCCTCGATCGCGAACACATCGCTGAACTCGATGAAATCCCAGCGACCATAACTCTTCAAATTGTTCACGCCGGGCACCCACAGAGTGCGCATCGTCTCGGCCTTGATCTGCGTGGTCGCGTCCTTCTGGCCCTTGATCTCGACCACGAGATTGAGCGGATTGTCCGGCCCGCGGCCGTCGTCAATGCGCACAATGAAGTCCGGCAGATAGCGCCGCGGCGTGGCGCCGTCACGCCACGGCACCTCGAAACCGAGGCCCTGGTTCTTGGCATAGCAGATCGTCGCGTGATGGCCTTCCGCGACGCGGGCAAATTCGGCCTCCCAGTCAGAATCGCAGACCACGTAATTGACATGACAGCGGTCCAGCCGCGTCTGCCACAGGGTGTCCTTGGAGGTGATGAAGCTGACGTGGTCAGTGGACCCAACGGAATTGAACGGGTCGAGCACCGCCTTGACGATCGGTGTGCCGCGCTCGGCCGCATGGCCGGCGATTGCGGAATAGATCAGCGCCGCGGCTTTGTCGGCAATATCGGCATAGGTGAGCATGCCGAGCTTCATCCCGTGCGTCAGCTTCACGCACTCGGAGACCCACCGGCGCGTGATCGGCTGCAATTTGCCGACCAAGTGATAGGGTGGGATAGCATCGCCATTGCGGAAATAGCGTTCGATCAGTCGCTTGGAGAGATGCATGGCGACGGTCGAAGGCCGCATGCTGTCGAGCGACTCCGGCGAGATGTCGTGGCCCTCGCCGACAATGCCTTCGAGCCGCGCCTTGGACGGCCCGACTAGGGAGGGGTCGAGGGTGAAGCGGGAGTCCTCGGTGAAACGAGCATCGAAGCGTTCGTCGGGCAGTTCGTTGCGATAGCCGGCGACGCGGGGGAAACGGATCGCCAGCGCGGCGCGCTCCTTCAATGCGAAGACGCGCGTAACCGGCTTCGGCGGCTTCTTCTTAATCTTCACCGGCTCCGTGGCGAAGTCGAACGGAATGCCGAGAATATCCGCGTATTCGGCATCAAGCAGCCGATGGCCGGAAAGGTCGCGCGACTCGCCCGGCTCGTACGAGAGGCGTCGCAGCGCGCGGCCGATCACCTGCTCGCACAGAAGCTGGGTACCGAAGGCGCGCACTCCGAGGATATGCGTTACCGTGTTGGTGTCCCAGCCCTCCGTGAGCATGGCGACGGAGACGACGCAGCGGATTTGCTCGCCGAGGCGGCCCTCCTTGCCGACTGTGTTCATTACTTCGCGGAGGATTTCGGAATCCGTAACCGCTTCGGATGAGGCGGCGCCTTCGCGCGCGGCCTTCTCGTGGCGGAACTGCTCGATTTCCGCCTCCGCGGCCTTGCGGAAGCCGGGGTCGAGTGCATCGCCTGCCTCGATCTGGCGGCTATCGATCAGCAGCGTATTCATCCGTGGCAGCGGATTGCCGAACTCGTCGAAGTTGGAGAAGAGCTTGAGATGCCCATAATGGATAGTCTGGAGTTCGCCTTCGACTTCGCGCTGCCAGCCGGAAATCCATTCATAGATGAGCTTCGAGGTGGCGGTGTTATTGCACACCACAATGAACACCGGGGGCACCTTGACGCCGGCGCGCTGCCATTCCCGGTGTTCCTCCTCGTAATGGCTGTAGAGCGCATGGAGTGCCGTTTGCAGCACGGGCGGAGTTTCGTGTGGGTCGATCTCACCCGATTTGGCGGCTCCTTTTTTGGGCAGTCTGATCGGCCCGCTCTTGATGTGCTCCCAGATGTTGCGGAACACCGGCATGTCGGCATTGACCGCATTGTCCGAGACCGGCACCCGCGGCAGTTTCACTATGCCGCATTCAATCGCATCGACCAGGGCGAAATCAGAGACCACCCAGGGGAACAGCGTGCCCTCCTCGTAACCGGAGCCGCGGAGGAAGAATGGGGTGGCCGAGAGATCGTAGACCGCGCGCACGCCGACCTTGCGCTTGAGCGCCTCGATGCCGGAAATCCATAACCGAGCCGCCTCGTTGTTCTCCTTGGCTTCCTGGCGGTCTTCCGCGGTCAGCTTTTCTTCCTCACTGTCGCCGACCTTCTCTCGATAGCAGTGATGCGCCTCGTCATTCATGACGACGACATTCTTCATGCTGAGCAAGTCTTCGCACGCACGCTGGAGCATCTCGCCTTCGGTCTCTTCGGTGATCAACTCCTCATTGCGCCAACCGGACAGGATCGCTTCACCGACCTTGTTGGTGTCGAGCCGGCGGCGCCGCCCGAGGGCGTGGTAGTTGGTGATAATGATTTTCGCCTTGCCCATCTCCGGTAGCATGTCCGGCGGCACCAGTTGGTGTGTGGTGTAATAGCTCTCTGAGTCGGCTGGCAGGAGCACCCGTAGCCGATCGCGGATGGTGATGCCGGGGGTCACAATCAGGAAGCCGCGCGAGAACAGGCTGGAGTTCGGCGAGCGCACGGCGTTGACCGTGTGCCAGGCGATCAGCATTGCCATCACCGTGGTCTTGCCGGAGCCGGTCGCCATCTTCATGGCGAGTCGGAACAGGTCGGGGTTGGCCTCGGCGTTTGATGCGTCGAGATGTTTCCAGATGTGAGCGTATTGGCGCCGGTTACGCGCAACCTCGGTGAGCCAGATGATCGTCTCAACCGCCTCCACCTGGCAGAAGAACGGACGAAGTGCCTCCTCGGGTGGATTCCGCCAATACTCCAGCAGTCGCGCCGTGGACGGAGTTACGCCCCAGTCTGCGGGGTTCGGGATCGCACGCCACGTAACCAGGTGCTGACGGATTTCATCGACAATGCCGGCGACGGCGTAGACTTGGCCGCTGATGTCGCGCTCAGCTCCGAGATCAAGCGTCTCCTGCGCGCTGGCGCCGCCCCGTTGCCGCTGCTTGCGCGCCTTTGGCACCGGCGCGACGTAACCACATTGGCGTCGGCCCTCGATCGGAGGATGGTCAAGAGGCTGGCCGTCCGGCCCGAGCGCGTGATGGCGCATCGGAACGTAATAGGGCGAATTGAGAACCGGCTGTTCGTAGAATGGCTTCGACATGTCCCCCTGGACCGTGACGCGGTTTTGGCTGATCGTAACCCAGCCTTGAGCACCACCTTCGCCGCCCCGAAGCAACCTATCGGACAGCCTGAGGTTGGTGCAACCCGTAGCTTACGCGACCGCCGGCCGCAATGCAGCGGTGCCCTACGGCGCAACGGCGCCCTAGTTTCTCGGCGTCGCTGCCGCATCTATGCCCTATGCTCTCGGCATCATCGGCGCATCCATGCCCTATGCTCTCGGCATCACCGGCGCATCCATGCCCTATGCCCCTTGTGATTGATGCCGTTCGTACAAACGCCAGCGCGGGCGCTCCCCTCAGCGTCGGCGTCCGCACCTGGACTAAATTTTGCCGGGCGCTCGTTTGCCTGCGGCCGATCGTCCGCTTCGCACTGGAGGCTGGGAGAAAAATTCTCCCAGATTGATCTCAAGAGCTTGGCCAAGGTGCCAGAGGGTTACGATTGTTGGATTCCGCTGTCCCAACTCCAAGCCGCTCACGTAGGCGCGATCAACACCCATTCGGTTAGCCAGCTCGGCCTGACTTATGCCAGCGGCTTTGCGCAGCCGTCGCACATTGGAGCCGAGAATGCGCCGCACGTCTTCGGACATGAGGCGCACTGCGGCAGAATGTATATTTTAATGCGACGCATTATAATGCACACTCCTTCCACGAACTGGCCGAAGCGGGGGCAATGGTGAACTTACAAAACTGGGTGAAGCAGGCGCGGGAGCATTGGAAGGAATTTCAACCGAAGCGGTACAGCGCGCTAGTCAAGTCAGGGAAGCTGGAAGCGGCGTTGCAGGACGCCGCGGAGAGGACGTATCGGGAGCTGACCGAACTGGAGGATCAAGGGTTCGACCATCAGGATGCGTGGGAGATCGTAAGGGAGCGGTATCTCTTTGTACCGGAAGAAGGGAAGAACCCGACGGCGTACAGCGAAAGCTACTTCAACAGACCCACGCTAGCCACCGTATTGCATGAGGCAATTGCGACAGGGGCGCGAACCATGGACATTCCGCAGCCGTCCGGCCCGTCGCCGCAGCCTGGGAGGTGCAACATGGAAGATGATCGCCCCCGCATTAACATCATCAGCAGCGCCGAACTCGATCCAGTGGTCGAATCGAGGCCGCTGGGTCCCGTCGAGGCGATCGTGCTGGCGCTTGTCGTGGGACTAGTATTGTTCTTTGTTTTCGGGGGGTGATGTACGGACGCAGTCGCCGCGCAACTCACCCGAGACAACCAAGGAAAACTTGCCCGAACGCTGACGACGGGCGAACTTACGAGTCCGCTTTGCAGGCCGGACATGTGCGAACGACCACGAACGGTCAGAAGGATAAGATTTGTGTTGGTATAGTCGCTGGTATCGATGAAAAACGCGCATAAAATCGTAAATTCTATCAATTACTTACATGGTATGCGTGATTCCCTCCACGGCACCAATCGATTCGGCGAGTGAGTGTCCCGGCTTCCGATCGTTCTCAAAACTGCCGGGTATGCTATGATCCGCTAATGACCAAAGACCAAGTCAAAGAAATCTTAGATCGGGTTTTGACCTGGCCGGCGGAGCGCCAGGCCGATGTGGCGCATGTCGTCGAGTTTATGGAAGAGCAGGACAAAAGCGATCTGCATCTGTCCGAACGGCAGGCCGCAGAAGTGCGGCGGCGGCTCGCGGAAAATAATCCGAAGACCGTTACGCTTGCTGAATTTAAGGAGCATCTCCGCCGGCGTTACGGCGTATGAGGGTCATCATCCGGGAGTCGGCGCTAGCCGATCTCGATGGCATTGCCGAGTGGATCGCCGGGGACAAGCCGTCCGCCGCCGCGCGAATGGTCGCGACAATTCGCGACCGGATCAGTCTGCTCGACACAGAACAACTTGCGCAGATGGGACGGCCCGGCCTGGTTGAAGGTACGCGCGAGCTTCTCGAGTGGCCGTATATTATTGTCTACAAGGTGTTTGAGGATCGCGACGAGATAGTCGTGCTGTCGATCGTGCACGGCGCGCGGGATCGGGAGCAAGAGTAATCCAGCCATGAAATTTGCCCACTTCTCCCACATCTGGGCCAAGCCCGGAATGACGCCGCATGAACGCTACGAGCAGCTGTGGCGCGAGCTGCAATTGTGCGACGGGCTGGGCTTTGATCATTCGTTCTGCGTCGAGCATCATTTCCGCCCCGACGAAAGCTGGATCTCGTCGCCGAGCCTTTATGCGGTCGGCGCCGGCGCGCGCACCAAGCGGCTCCGCATCGGGCCGATGGGCTATATCGTGCCGCTCTATCATCCGCTGCGGCTCGCCGAGGAAATCGCTATCGTCGATCAGATGCTCGGCGGCCGCATGGAGCTTGGCCTCGTGCCCGGCATCAATCCGGATTATTTCCGCCCCTTCGGTCTGGATTACGGCGCGCGCAAATCGCCGACGCTGGAATTCGTCGATTACCTCCGCGCCGCTTTCGGTGACGTGCAGCCGTTCTCGTTTCACGGTGAGGCCTTTCATACCGACAACGCGCAGCTTGCGGTGCAGCCGGCGCAGCGTCCGCATCCGCCGCTGTGGATGATGAGCCGCGACCCGCAGACGCTCGAATTCTGCGCGCTTAACGGCATCAATCCCGGCTACTTTCTGGTCTATCCCCGCGCCGACGCAGCTCCGCGCTACCGCAAATTCCTCGCCGACTGGAAGGCTGCCGGACGGGCGCAGAAACCCAACATCGCCTATTGCACCGTCGTCTATGTCGACGAGACGGATGAGAAGGCAATCGCCAACGGGCTATTCCGCGCCAGCCGCGCCTATGAGGGTTTCTTGAAACCGGCAAAGCCCGGCGAGACTTTCGACGAGCGCGCCGGCGAGCATGCCAAAATGTTCGTCGGCCGCGGCGAACCGGGTGCCTCGGAAATCATGCAGCACCTGTTCGATGCCGATTATCTCCTCAAGAACGATCTCGTCTTCATCGGCTCGCCGGAGACGGTCGCCAAAAAAATCCGCGCCGCGGCGGCGGCGGGCCTGTTCAATGTGTTCCTCGGCGAATTCAATTTCGCCGATCTGCCGGAGGACGCGCTGATGCGCTCGATCAAGCTGTTCGGCGAGCAAGTGATCCCGGCGCTGCGGGGCTACGAGCCGTTTTGATCGCCGTCATTCCGGATCGCCGCGCAGCGGCGAGTCCGGAATCCATAACCACAGTCAGTGCAGAATATGCACCGACAGGGAGTATGGATTCCGGGTTCCGCGCTGCGCGCGGCCCCGGAATGACAAGATCTACTGCGCCTTGGCCAATTCCGGACGCGCGCGAATGCGTGCGGCATTGAGCAGATAGATGATGAACGCCACCACCGCGCCGGCGGCGAAGGGCAGCGCCGACCAACTGTAAAGCTGCTCGACCGGAAGCCCGACGAACAGCGCGCCGAGGAACGGGCCGATGATCGCGCCGATCCGGCCGAGGCCGAGCTGCCAGCCGGAGCCGTTGGCGCGTAGCGAGGTCGGATAGATCAGTGCGCCGGCAACGTTGATGCCGGACTGAATGCCGAGCACGAGTGCGCCGGCAAAGAACGTCGCGATCAACAACGCCGTGGTCGAAGACAGGCCGGCATAGCCGATCGAGCCCACGATCGGGACTGCGATCACGAACAGGATGGCGACGGCGAGGAATCGATACCGCTGCAGCCACCAGCATAAAGCCAGCGCGCCGACGGTGCCGCCGACCTGGAGCGCCGCGCCGGACAGAGCCGCGACCTGCGGCGCTGCGTGCGCCGCCGTCATCAGCGTCGGCGTCCAGCTAATGAGGAAGAAATAGCCCATCAGGTTGAGCGCGAACATCAGCCAGGTCAGCGGCGTGATCGCGGCGAGCCCGTTGCCGAACAGATGAATCGGATTTGAGCTCGGCGATTGCTGCTCGTCCTCGATCACGAAGCGCGCATTGGGCGGCACCGTGAAACCGGGGCGGATCGCCTTGATCAGCGCTTCCATCTTGCCGCGCTGGCTCTCGTGCAGCGCCATGTATTTGATCGATTCCGGCAGGCCCATGATTGCGGCCAGCGCGGCGACGATCGGCACGATGCCGCCGATATAGAACAAAATCTGCCAGCCATGCGTCGGGACCAAAGCCGCGCTGACGAAGCCGGCGAACGCGCCGCCGAGCGGCACCGTGCCGGCGGCGATGATAGCAAGCGTCGCGCGCATATTGCGCGGCGCCGATTCGGCGTTGATCGCCACGACGTTCGGAATGACGCCGCCGATGCCGAGCCCCGCGATCAGCCGCAGCACGGTCATTTCGGTCAGGTTGGTCGAATAGGCGGCGATGAAGGTGAAGACGCCGAACAGGATGTTGCACAGGATGAGGGCTGTCTTGCGGCCGTAACGGTCGCCGACCCAGCCGAAAATCTGCGAGCCGAACAAGACGCCGATATTGCTCGCGCTCAAAACCAGGCCGAGCTCTTTCGGCGCCACATGCCAATCCGCGATCAGGCGCGGCGCCGCAAAGGCGACGGCGCCGATATCGTAGCCGTCGATCATCGCGATCAGGATCGTCCAGAAGATCAGCTTGATCTGGAACGAGCCGACCCCGTGCTCGTCGAGAAAATGTGAAACCTGGACTTCGGACGTCGCCGCCATCGTTCCCCTCCCGGATATTTTCGATGTGGCGCACTGCCGGCGCCATCGCTGGCAAAAGCGTAAGTCAGGCTTGACGCAAAGGAAAGCGGCATTCGGACGCGGAATGTGGGCGCGGGCCCGTTTGGCACAGCGGCGTCGAGCTGGTTTCAGCCGGCGTTCGGCGCCGGACGGCTCTTCATATTGCCGTAGACCCGCGTCAGGCAGCGCTTGAGCACCGCCAGGTCCTCGCGCGACAGGCCGGCAATGGCGGCGGCTTCATATTCGCGCGCGATCGGGATGAGCCGGGCGACGAGCGTATTGCCCTTGGGCGACAGCGTGACCGCGACTTCACGGTTGCTGTTGGCCGAGCGGCTGCGCGTGACCAGCCGCATGCGGATCAGGCGCGTCACCAGCCGCGACAACGTCGAGGATTCGATGCTGGTCAGATCGGCAAGATCGATCTGGCGCTGGCTGCCGTGCGACGCCAGCGCCGCCATGACGCGCCACATTGCGATGCTGAGGTGATGCGGCGCCAGCGCCTCGCTGCCGAACTGATCGGCAATAATGCTGCCGACCCGGTTGACGAGGTAGGGCAGATAATCGCCGAGATCGAGCTTGCTGGCGCGCGTCACGTGGCGGTCCGGTCCCGAATGAGGTTTGGCGACGGGTTTGGCGATTTCGTCCATCTCATAGAATCTCCAATATCGGTCAAAGTCTTGCCGGTCAAAGGCTTACCGGTCTTTACGCCGCGCGGCGGCCGCCGCTTGATTATTGCATTTACAACAGATGCAATTTCAATCATTATCGCAAAAAGCAGCCAAGCCGCAAAAACCGTGCAGCCAAAAATGGCCCGGTGGCATTACCGGTGGCGTCAGCAGGAGGAAACGATGGATTTCGGCTATTTCACGCTCAGCGACAATCACTACGAAAACAACACGCGGTCGTCGAACCAGTTCGTCGCCGACATCACCGCCGAGGCGCTGCTCGCCGACAAGCTCGGCATGCATTCGGCCTGGATCGGCGAGCATCATTTCAACTCGCTCGGCGTGTTGTCCTGCCCGGACCTGGTGCTCGCTTACGTCGCCGCCAAGACCACGCGTATCCGCCTGGCGCCGGCGGTCACGGTGCTGCCGCTGCACCATCCGATCCGCGTCGCCGAGCAATGGGCGACGCTCGATCTTCTCTCCAACGGCCGCGTCGATTTCGCCTGCGGCCGCGGCTACGACAAGCGCGAATATGAGCCGTTCCACGTTTCCTTCGACGACAACCAGGGCATTTTCGAAGAAGGCCTTGAGCTGGTGCGGCGGCTGTGGGCGGCGGACGATCGCATCTCGCATCACGGCAAGCATTATTCGTTCGACGACGTGCGCATCACGCCCAAGCCCGTGCAGCGCCCGCTGCCGACTTATGTCGGCTCGTTCTCCAAGCCCTCGATCGAGCTTGCGGCGCGGCTCGGCTGCGGGCTGATCGTGGCGCCATTCGCCGCCGCGATGAGCTATGGCGGCTTAAAGCAGGTCGCCGATCTCTATCGCGAGACTTGCGCCAAATACGGCACCAAGCCCGGCCGCATGATGTGCAGCTATTTCACGCATTTCGCCGACAACAAGGCGGAGGAAGACGCGCAGCGCGCCCGCCAGATCAGCTATTACAAAGAATGCGTGATCCCGGCCTTCCCGAGCGATCCGAAAACCGCGCCGCCAAGCTACCGCTATTTCATCGACATGGTGGAGCGGCTGCACAAAGTGAAACCGGAGGATTTGACCGAGAACTCCGTGCTGCTCGGCTCGCCCGCCCGCGTGACCGAAATCCTCAAGAAGGTCGAGGCGGCCGGCTATGACGAGGTGATTCTCTATTTCAACGTCGGCATGAAGCCGCACGCGCAGGTCAAGGACGAGATGGCGCGTTTCATGTCCGAGGTCGCGCCGAATTTCGCCGGCGTGCACAAGGAAGCCGCGGCGTAAGCGTTACGGCAGCTTCGACTGATAGGCCAGCGCGTCCGTCGCCGTGCCGTTCTTTGCGCCATCATTCTTCGTGCCTTGAAGCGCCGGCAGTTCGCCGGCGGCTTCCAGCACCGGGTAGGCGACGGAACAGATGTGCGAGTGGATGCGCTTGAGATCGCTCAGCACGTCGAGATGCAGCGACGTCGTCTCGATGGTTTCCGGCCTGCCTTCGCGCAGCCGCTCGAAATGCCGCTCGGCGGCTTCCAGTTCCGCTTTGCGCAGGTCGGTCTTCTCGCGCAGCAGCTTGCGGGCAGCCTCGACATCGCCGGTCATGAAAATGCCGAACGCCGACTGCAGGCATTCGACGATGCGCTTATGGAACGCGGACAGTTCGGCCGCGCCTTCGGGCGAGAATTGACAGCGGCGCTTGATCTTCTTGGTCGCCAGCTCGCACAGATTCTTGTCGATGATGTCGCCGATATGCTCGAGATTGATCGTGAACGACACGATCTCCATGGCGCGATGGCCTTCGCGCTCGTCGAGGCTGTCGCGCGTGAGCTTGGTGACGTAGAGCTTGATGGCGTCGTCGAGGCGGTCGACGATGTTGTCCATGCGCGACACGTCGGCGGTGAGCTTGCGGTCGTTGTTGATGAGCGCCGCCATGACCTCGCGCAGCATCGCTTCGACGGTATCGCCCATGCGCAGCGTCTCGCGCGCGGCATTGGCGAGCGCGAGTGGCGGATTTTCCAGCGCCGCCTCGTCGAGATAGCGTGGCGCCGAGGCATCGGCCGGCAGCTTTTTCTCCGGCAGGATGCGAACCAGAAGCGCCGCCAGCGCGCCGAGCGGCCAAATGAAGATCGCGGCCAGCGTCACGTTGAACAGCATGTGAAACTCGGCCGTCATCTTGGCGGCGTCGGACTGCAGCGCCGTCAATTCGCGCGCGATCGGATGCAGGAACGGCAGTGCGATGAGCGCGCCGGCGAGCCGGTTGATCATGTTGCCGACCGGCATGCGGCGGGTCGCGGGGTCGCCGCGCGTGCCGCTCTCGATCAGCGGATTGATGGCGCTGCCGACATTGGCGCCGAGCACGAGCGCGAGCGCGGCTTCCGGCGTCACGAAATGCGACAGAGCCAGCGACATGATCAAGAGCACGACCGCGACGCTCGAATGCGCCGCCCAGGTCAGCGCCGCGGCGATGAGGACGCACAGCACCGGATCGTTGGTAATGGAGGCGAGGAGCGTGCGCACCGCGGGCGCCTCCTCGGCGGGCGCCAGCGTGACGAGGAGAATGTGCAAGGCGAGCAGCGTCAGGCCGAGGCCGATGGCGATACGGCCGAGCGCCTTGGTGAGCGTAGAGCCGCCGATGCGGAAGGTGATGAGCCCAATGACAAACAGAACGGGCGCGACCGACGAGATATCGAACGACAGAAGCTGAACGATCAGCGTCGTGCCGACATTGGCGCCGAGCATGATCGCGAGCGCGGGGACGAGGCTCACCACGCCGTCGGCGCACAGCGAGGCCGTCATCAATCCGGTCGCGGTGCTCGACTGCAACAGCGCGGTCAGTCCGAGGCCGGCGGCAAAGGCGGTGAAGCGGTTGTGCAGCGCCTTGCTCAGGGTGCGGCGCAGGTCGGGACCGAACGCGCGCAGCACGCCGCTCAGGACCATGTGCAGGCCCCACAGCAACAGCGCAACGCCGCCCATCAGATCGAGAAGAACGATCGACCCCATCGCTCAAAAAATCTCCGGCTCAAAAATCTCCATTTGGCGCATGTAATCTCGTGCGCCAGCGGAGACAACCCTAAATCAAGTTTGCGGTTCTAGCTCGATCGCCGCGTCAACGCCGATTTTCAGTCGTGCTTCAAGGCGACGGCAAGCTCCGTCTCGCGGAGCGGGAGTCTACTGCTTCGCTTGCTCGTTCTCGTCTTTGGCGCCCGGCGCTTTGCGATCGAGCCACGTGACCGCGCGATAGGCGTTCACCAGGCCCGCGCCGAAGTCCGAGTCCGGCACTGGAGGGCCAGGCAGCTTGGCCGTGGCGATCAGGACCGCGCGAATGTCGCTCGGCTTCAGCGACGGTTTGTGTTCGAGCAACAGCGCCGCGATGCCGCTCACATGCGCGGCAGCGATCGAGGTGCCCGTGGTCAATTGATAGGCGCCGCCCGGCGCGAGCGCGAGAATATCGACCCCCGGCGCGGCGACCGCGATATAGCGGCCGCGATTGGCCATCTTGAATATGTGGCCGTCGCTATCCGTCGCGGTCACGGCAATGACATCGGGATCGGCCGCCGGGTAGAGCGGCTCGGATTGCGGCCCCGCATTGCCGGCCGCCGCGATCAGCACGATGCCTTTGTCGTAGGCCGCCGCCATCAGCCGCCGCAATGTCGGATCGGCCGGGCCGGTGAAGCTCATATTGATGACGCGCGCGCCGTTATCTGCGGCCCATTGCACGCCCTTATAGACGGCGAAAGAGTAGCCCTTCGCTAAGCCCGGCGTATCGTCGAAGGCATGCACGGCCAGCACTTGTGCGCCCGACGCGATGCCTATCAGTTTGCCGTGCGAAGCGATGGCGCCGGCCATCTCGGTTCCGTGCAGGTGCGGTGCGGCGTCGCCGCCCAGCGCGTCGAAGCTTTTCACGACTGTTCCGGCGAGATCGGGATGCTTGAAGTCGATTTCCGAATCGATCACGGCAACCAGAACATTTCTTCCTATTGCGATCCGATGCGCTTGCTCGATCTGCAATTCGGACAGAACGTATTGCGCCGCATCGCCCTGCTCTCCGGCAGGAGCCGTGGCCGTCTGTTGCAGCGTGTAAATGTAGTTCGGCTGCACGCTGGCGACGATGTTTTCGCTGCCGAGCGCTTGGACTAAGTTTGCGACCGAACGGCCGCCGCCGACGCGCCACCGGTAGAGGTTTCCGCCGATCAGCGGAAAATTTTGCGTTTCGACTTGGGTCAAATCATACCGGCGCGCGAATTGATCGATCGCTTGCGGCGTCGTGTTCGGCACAAACGCAGTGATGACTTCGTTGGGAATGAAGGACTGATCGCCTTGCGCGACCGCCGCAGTGCCGCGGCCGTTATTATTATTGTTATTGTCGCGGCTGCCGGCGTTGTTGCCGCCGCCTTTACTGCCGCCACTGCCGCCACCGACGATGCCGCCGCCAACCGCGCCGCCGCCTTTACTGCCGCCACTGCGGCCACCGACGATACCGCCGCCAACCGCGCCGCCGCCAATGATCGGCAGGTGCCGTAATGGCGGGCCGCCCCAGCCGGGCGGCCGGCCTGGATAGCCACCGCCGAGACGCGGCGGCGGTGGTGGCGGCAGCCGCAAGATTGGCGGGCCCATCGGCCTGCCGAAGCCGGCGGCGCGACCGAAACCGAATGCGGCTGCCGAACCATATCCACCGATGCAGAGCGCCGTCACGAGCAAGCCGCAGAGCAACAA